>Ga0265292_1002222_pt1 | contig 14042 bp, 10 predicted proteins | sample Munlanlewell296A_FD_189080 | JGI IMG/M metagenome (GOLD analysis project Ga0265292, IMG submission 189080) | Leachate microbial communities from a municipal landfill in Southern Ontario, Canada - Leachate well 296A | ecosystem: Engineered > Solid waste > Landfill > Unclassified | place: Canada...
CAGGAAATATAGCCCAGATCGGGACAAAATATAAAACTCTAGAAAGTCTTTGGGGAAGAGCGAGGGTCTTACTTACCTGCGCGAAGCGCTTAGTTCAACTAGGTGCTCAGCCGTCGTTTGGTGGCTCAACAGCTTATGGGCTTGTGCGGCCTAATCACCGAAATTAATTTAGGCATTAGGCCGCAAGCAATTATTATAGATGTATTGCCAATATTATAGCACTCCTGTCAATCGCCTGAATATTTCCTCTGCCATTCGAACAACTTGTTCAACGCCTCAATAGGCGATAGCGCATTGACATCCAAATCCTTCAACTCATCCAAAAGTGGACTGGTCTCCGGGAAGAGCGCCGCCTGCTGGGCGGCGTGCGGGTTGATGCGGATGGCCTGGCCGGACGATTTTTCCAACTCGGCCATAATCTCCGTCGCCCGCTGGATGACCGGGCGCGGCAGCCCTGCCAGTTGCGCCACGTGGATGCCATACGACCGGTCTGCGCCGCCGGGGATGATTTTGTGGAGGAAGACCACGGTCCCGTCCGCTTCGGTAACGGCCACGTTGTAGTTGCGCACACCCGGCAGCAGGTCCGCGAGTTGCGCCAGTTCGTGGTAATGGGTGGCGAAAAGCGTCTTGGCGCGCAGGGAAGGGTGGTTGTGGATGTACTCGACTACTGACCAGGCAATCGAGACTCCGTCATAAGTGCTCGTGCCGCGCCCGATTTCATCCAGGATGAGCAGCGACCTTTGGGTAGCATGATGCAGGATGTTGGCTGCTTCGATCATCTCCACCATAAACGTGGATTGCCCGGCATGGATTTCATCCTGGGCGCCGATGCGAGTGAAGATACGGTCTACCAACCCAACCCTGGCCGAGGCGGCCGGGACGAACGAACCCATCTGCGCCATCAGCACTATCAGCGCAGCCTGGCGCAGATAAGTGGATTTTCCAGACATGTTCGGCCCGGTAATAACCCGGACGATCTCACCCTTTTCGAAGATAACGTCGTTGGGGACGTACCGTTCACCATGCAGACTTGTTTCGACGACCGGGTGACGGCCTTCGTGGATTTCCAGCACGTCATCGTCCCGGACCTCGGGCCGGACATAACCACCCAGCGCGGCGGACTCGGCCAGGGCCGAGTGAACGTCCAATTCGGCCAGGGCGCGCGCGGTGTCGAGCAAGCGGCTGGCGGACTTTGCCAGCGTCGCACAGACTTCACGGAAAAGACGCTGTTCGATCTCACGGATGCGTTCCTCGGCGTTCAGGACAAGTGTCTCGTACTCTTTCATCTCCGGCGTGATGTAGCGTTCGGCGTTGACAAGTGTCTGCTTGCGGATGTAATCGGATGGGGCGTTGGCAACCTGTCCCTGCGAGATCTCAATGTAATATCCGAAAACTTTGTTGTAACCGACTTTAAGCGTCTTGATTCCGGTACGCTGACGCTCAACCGCCTCCAGGTTGTTGATCCACTCGCGGGCGTGACGGGACGCCTCGATGACACCGTCCAACTCGGCGGAATAGCCGGAACGGATAATGCCGGTATTTTGAAGTGTTGCGGGCGGGTCATCGTCAATGACAGATTGTAGCAAGGTTAATTCGTCAGCGCAGGGATTTAATGAATTTAGAGGTAACGTTGAAGAAGCGTTTTCGGTAGTGAACAACTGCAAAATGGCCGGCAGGCGGATCAATGTTTCTCGCATGGCCACCAGGTCGCGCGGCTGTGCATGACCGGAAAAGATGCGGTTGACCAGGCGTTCCAGGTCGGCCAATGGCTTGAGAGCGGAACGCAACTCGGCGCGCAGCATCGAGCGGGAAAAGAAGAACTCGACGCCATCCTGGCGCGCCCTGATACGGTTCACGTCGAGCAATGGCTGGCTTACCCACTGGCTCATCAGCCGTCTGCCCATGGGTGTGACGGTGAGGTCGAGCACGCCAAGCAACGAGCCTTTGGTCCCGCCATGCAGGGTTTCGGTCAATTCCAGGTTACGGCGGGTTGCGGCATCGAGCGTCATGAATTCGCCCAGACTGTAAACGCGCAGGCTGGCCAGGAGAGGCAGGGCTGCCCCCTCGGTCTCTTTCAGGTATTGGATAATGCCGCCTGCCGCGCGGATAGCCAGCGGCAGATTCTTTAATCCAAAACCGTCCAGGGTGGAGGCTTCAAAATGAGCGAGCAATGTTTCCTGGCTTTTTCCCGGCTCAAAGCGCCAGGCGGGCCAGGCTGTCAGGTGGCTGGAAATACCATTTGGGATAATGAGATTGTCGGGGTGGATGATTTCTGCGGGGCGGAGACGGGTCAGTTCGGCGCGGAGGGGCGCCCAGATCTGCCCTGAGGCACCAACCGAAGGGTCCGAGGCTACATCGAGTTCGGTGACGGCGAATTCTCCGGTGGTGATGTCGACATAGGCGATCCCGGCGCGTCCGTCATCTACCACGATTGAAGCGAGGTAGTTGTTCGCGTCGCCAGGCAGGAGGCCGGGTTCGACGATCGTCCCCGGTGTGACCACGCGCACAACCCGGCGCGGGAAAATGCCCTTGGTGGGCTGGTCGCCGACCTGCTCGCAGATGGCGACGTGGTAGCCTTTTTCGATCAACCGGGCGAGGTAGTTCTCAACGGCGTGGTATGGAATACCAGCCAGCGGGGCGCGCAACCCTTTGCCGATGGGGCGAGAGGTGAGAACAATGTCCAGTTCGCGGGCGGCGGTTTCGGCATCCTGGTCAAAGGTCTCGTAGAAATCGCCGAGCCGGAAGAACAGGATGGCATTGGGGTACTGGCGTTTGATTTCGAGGTATTGCTGGCGGATGGGGGTCACATCGTTGGGCATACGTCCATTTTACTGCTTCTTATAAAAATCTGTACCCCCTTTTACTGCTCCTTTCATAAAAACGTGAACTTTGAACGATCAAAATACAGGTAATTAAAGCAATTTGGGTTCACATCTTTGCACAGCATGCGTAAATTTTTGCGCTATAATTGAGTCACTATACTCAAACGAAAAGGAGACTAATATGGCTAGTGTTACATACGATCACATTACGAAGGAATTCGGCAATGTCATGGCAGTAAACGACCTGAATCTGCAAATTGATGACAAAGAATTCCTGGTCTTCGTCGGCCCTTCGGGCTGCGGGAAGACGACCGCCCTGCGCATGCTTGCCGGGCTGGAGGAAATCACCAAGGGGCAGATCAAAATTGATGACCGCGTTGTCAATGACGTTCCTCCCAAGGACCGCGACATCGCAATGGTGTTCCAGTCCTATGCGCTGTATCCACATATGACGGTTTATGATAACCTTGCCTTCGGCCTGAAACTGCGCAAGACTCCGAAAGAGGAAATCAAGCGCAGGGTCCAGGAAGCGGCGGATATCCTGGGCATTGGGGAATTACTCACCCGTAAACCACGCCAGCTTTCCGGCGGACAGCGCCAGCGTGTGGCGGTTGGACGGGCGATCGTACGCGAGCCGAAAGTCTTCCTCTTCGACGAACCGCTTTCCAACCTGGATGCCAAACTGCGCATTGCAATGCGTTCCGAAATCACCAAACTTCACCATCGCCTGCAGACGACCTTTATCTACGTGACTCACGATCAGACCGAAGCAATGACGATGGCAAGCCGGATTGCAGTGATCAACAAAGGCACACTCCTGCAGTTGGATACGCCGCAGACACTCTATGATCACCCGGATAACATGTTTGTTGCAGGTTTCATCGGCGCTCCGGCGATGAATTTCTTCAAGGCGAAACTGCGCAAGGAAGGCAGCACGCTGATTGTAGATGCAGATTCCTTTAATGTGCCCATCCCGCCCGAGCGTATGAAGGCTTTCCAGGCTTATGTAGATAAGCCGGTTGTGTTCGGCATTCGCCCGGAAGATATTTACAACCCGGATTTCGTTCCGCCCGGGATTCATGTAGCCTCGGTAGAGACGAAGGTGGATGTGACCGAACTGATGGGTAACGAAATCTTCCTGTACCTGCTGGCCGGCTCGGACAATATCGTTGCCCGTGTGGACCCACGGACAGATTTCCACATCGGTGACAAGGTTCAGGTGTCCTTCAACCTGGACAAGTGCCACTTGTTCGATCCCGAGACCGAGCAAGCCATCCGCTAATCTGGTTTGATCCTAAAGACCGCCAGGTGCGCGTTGCCTGGCGGTTTCTTATGTCTGAGGTGATTATGGAAGCAAAATTTAAACTCGTTTTGGTTCGTCATGGACAAAGCACCTGGAACCTGGAAAACCGTTTCACCGGCTGGACGGACGTTGACCTGACCGAGCAGGGGCGCCAGGAGGCCCTCACGGGCGGCCAACTCCTGCGTGAGAAGGGATTCACGTTTGATATCACTTACACGTCCGTATTGAAACGGGCCATCCGAACGCTGAACATCATCCAGGAAGAGATGGAGCTTGATTGGATCCCGGTGGTACGCGCCTGGCAGTTGAACGAACGCCACTACGGGGCGCTCCAAGGCCTGAACAAAGCCGAAATAGCTTTCAAATTTGGCGAAGAACAGGTGAAGATTTGGCGGCGCAGTTATGATATCCCGCCTCCGGCGCTGGAATTGAACGACGAGCGTCACCCGCGCTTCGACCGTCGCTACGCGGATCTGACGCCTACCCAACTCCCTGCGACTGAGTCGCTCAAGATCACGTTGGAACGCGTCCTGCCTTACTGGCACAGCACCCTGGCTCCGATGATCAAGTCTGGCAAGCGCGTGCTGATCGCCGCACACGGCAACAGTATCCGGGCGATGGTCAAGTACCTGGATAATATTTCGGATAAGGAAATCCCCGAACTCAACATCCCGACCGGCATCCCGCTGGTCTACGAACTCGATGTGGATCTGAAACCTATCACGCACTATTATCTGGCGGACGAGGAGACTGTCCGTAAGGCGGCGGAAGCGGTGGCGAATCAAGGCAAAGCCAAATGAAACCAAAAACTGGCGCTTCAGCAGTGTCAGTTTTATTATTCTTCAGGTCGTATTATTTACGTTTGCGTCCGAGCAGTGCTATCAGGGCGGCAATGACCAGCGCAGCGACAACAATCACAATCACTGCATCACGCGCCGCTGAGACAGGCAGCCCCGGTGAGGGGGTTGGCGTTGGCGGGACGGGCGTCTCGGTGGACGTTGGGGTGGAAGTGGGCCAGGGTGTGATGGTAGGGCGTTCGGTCGGCGTGCTGGTGGGTTGGGTGGGGGTCGGTGTATAGGCGCCGCGGACAATGATCCTCTGGTCGGGATAAATAAGCGAGCTGTCTGTCAGGTTATTCAGCGCATAAATCTCACGCAAAGTAATGCCGTAAGCGATAGCGATGGCGAGGGGTGTGTCGCCGCGCTGGACGATATAGACGATGGAGCCATCTGCGTTTGGCGTGTTTGGGATTAGCGTGGCGACAGGAGTGCTGTATGATGGTGGCGGCGTGAAGGGGCGAGGAGTGCCCCCGGTGGAGAGACCACAGTCAATCACGTAGTAGTAGGTATTTCCGGCAACAGCCACACCCGCACCAATATCTTGCAGATTGGAGGAGATCATGGTGTTCAGGTGAGAGTCATCACCTGTCCACATTTCCACAGCGCCCTTGGCGCTCAGCCCGACGCCCGCGGTGATATTTTCGTTGAAGAAACCGCCCAGGCTGATGTCTCCTGCCACCGGGTAGCCGGCCAGTAGGGCGCGCTGGAAAGGCCGCAACCCCTCGGCGCTGGTGTGGGTGATGGTGCCGATGGACAGGTTGTACTCTGCCTGTCCCTGGGCGATGCTCATCAGGATGGAGTTTGGCGTAAAGGGAGGCAGCCCGTAGGAGGCGCGCAGGGCATTGACCGCGTCAATGAGTTCGGAAGCAATCGAGAAGTGTGGAGCCGCAACGGATTCGGCGCGGGCTACCCACGGCGAGAAGGTAATCGGTAGGGTCAGCAAAATAGTAAAAAGGGCCGGCATCAATTTACGCATTCGGCAATTATAACGTCAGGGTGACTGGCGAGCAAACAGGAATGCAGAGGGGGATGTTCGTCCTTCTGCAAGGTGACATTGTTCATGATTTAGCGACGGCGCGAGGCAGTACAATAAACTGTCAGGAGACTCTTATGCCCATCTTTACTCCCGGCCGCCGTTGGCAGCCACCCTTTATGCCCTTCAAGCGCGAACCACTTGGTCGCCGTCTGTTGGCTTCCGCAGAAAAATTAATTAAAGGCCCACTATGGGGTTGCCGGATGTGTGGAAACTGTCTCTTGCAGGAGACGGCCTTTATCTGCCCTATGGAATGCCCCAAGGGTCTGCGCAACGGGCCTTGCGGCGGGTCAACGCCGGAGACTTGTTATGTGGATAAGACCCGGCCCTGCATCTGGTACGAAATTTTTAACCGTTCGTTCCAAATGGGCCGCGAGGAAATGCTGATGGAAGTCTTGCCGCCCCTTGACTGGGAGAAAGTTGGCGCCGAGACTTGGGGTGATGTAGCCGGGCAGATCAAACGGATGGGGGTCGGGAAGGTCGCGAAAGGACTGCTATTTAGTTCAACCGAAGAACGCTCCAAGACCTGGGACGGGATCTTCCGTCCTGTCCGCCAGCCAGATTGGTGGCAGGGGGATAACGAATACCACGGGGCGAAATATACTGAACCAGCCTCGGAACTGGAGCGCCGACTTAAGGCGGGAGAATTTGTAGTGGCTTGCGAAATTGCCCCGCCCTTGTCTGTCTCGACCAACAAGCTGAGAAGCAACATTGACCTGGTCAAATCATATGTTACCGCCATCAATTTTACCGATAACGCCTCTGCTACCCCGCGCATGACCTCCTGGGCGTGCAGTAAAATTGCCATCGAACGCGGTGCCGAACCTGTAATGCAGATCGCCGCCCGCGACCGCACGCGCGCCGGGCTGCAGGGCGAAATATTGGGGGCTTCCGCCCTGGGTGTGCGCAATGTGCTGTGTGTCACCGGCGACAGCCCGGTGCTCGCGCCCCAGCCGCGCGGTCGTATGGATATCAATGACCTGGATGCCATCCAGATGCTCTGGATCCTGCGGCGCATGCGGGATGAAGGCCGCTATTTGGATGGGCGCGAGATCAAGTTCCCGCCCAGGTTTTTCCTGGGTGCGGCCGCTTCGCCGTTTGCGTCTGCCCCCAAATTCCAGGCATTGCGCGAGCACAAGAAGGTCAACGCCGGGGCGCAGTTCTTCCAGACCAACCTGGTCTACGATATTGAGAGCATGGAAATCTGGCTCAATGAACTCGCTAAACGCAACATCCTTGATAAAGTCTACATCATGGTGGGCATTACGCCGCTCAAGAGCCTGAAGATGGCCCGTTATATGACCGAGATGCCGGGCGTATGCGTGCCGGAACCAATCCTGAAGCGCATGGAAGCCGCCGACGCGGCCGGGAACGCGCAGGAAGAGGGCGTGCAGATTGCGCTGGAACTGGCCCGCAAGATCAAGGGCTACGAAAAGCAGGGCATCCACGGCCTGCACATCATGCCGGTTGGCTGGGAAGATATCGTACCTCGTATCGTCATCGAAGCCGGTTTGACGCAACCGGGACCGCGGGGGGCATGAGGCGGGTATAATCCAGCAATGCTCACCCTTGCTATTCTCGCTGGCGGTAAGTCACAACGTATGGGGCAGGATAAGGCCATTATGCCCTTCCGGAGTCAGACGCTCGTCCGTCGAGTTTTGGACAGGCTGGCAGGACTGGCTGCGGAGGTGATTGTCATTGCCCCCGGATCTTATGAATATCTTTCACTTGGCATAAGGATCGTACCGGACCGGTTACCTGGGCGCGGCCCGTTGGGAGGACTCAACACCGCTCTTTTTGCCGCATCTCACCCGGCAGTTGCTGTCGTTGCGTGCGATATGCCTTTTGTCAGCGCGGACCTGCTTGCACATCAACGAGATCTCCTCTTTTCCGACAATATGGATGTGGTTGTGCCGTCCTCGGAGAGAGGCCTGGAGCCGCTGCACGCCATTTACCGGCGGGAAACTTGTCTGCCAGCCGTGCGGGAAGCGCTGGATTCTGGAGAGCAACGCCTGATCTCTTGGTTTCCGCGTGTCAAGGTGCGTATCCTGACACCTGAGGAAACAAATCCTTTCGACCCTCACGGTCTGATGTTTTTGAATGTAAACACTCCAGACGAACTCGCTCAGGCCGAAAAATTGGCCGGCGAAAATATTCCTCTAACAACGCATAACGATGTTTGAAATTATGTATGGTACTCGCATTTACAGGTGATATATGATGAGCCAACCCACAATTCCACTCGATATCCGTCAATGTACGAATGGCGTATGGAGCACAGAGCATGGCAGTACCCCCGCCGAAATGCAAGTCATGTTGACGGTCAACGGTGAACCCTGGCTGGAATTCATGTGTACTCCGGAATATGTCGAAGCGTTGGCAGTTGGATTTCTCTATAACGAGGAACTGATTGAAAGCGCAGCAGGGATTGCCCAATTACGCGTCTGCCCGGCAGGGGATAATGTGGATGTGTGGACCGCCCACAGTATTGAGAAGCCGGTCCGCTGGCGGAGGACTTCCGGCTGCGCCGGTGGAATGACCGCCGCCGGGAATGATTTGGAACCCCACGACACAGATTTACCTGCACCACCGCGCGGCTTGCCAGTGCATTTTGATGATGTAATACTCACTGCTTCTCAGATCAACGAGCTGGTTTTTAGGTTGTTTCGGGCACAAAGACTGCATCGCCAGTCAGGAGGGATTCATGCGTCTGCGCTGAGCGACGGGCGGCTGCTCCTACTGTCTTGCGAGGATATTGGTCGGCATAATACATTGGACAAATTGGCCGGGCGGGTTTTGCTGGAAAATATCGTCGAGCCCCGGCGGGTAATCCTGACCACCGGACGGATCAGTTCGGAGATGTTGCAGAAGGCGGCGCGGATGGGGATCGCAGTCGTCGTTTCCTTTACCGCTCCTACCTCTTTGGCGGTGCAGTTGGCAGACTATTGGGGCATGACATTGATCGGTTATGCTCATGGCGAGCGCTTCAAGGTCTACGCACATCCGGAACGGATAGAGGCGCGTTGAAGAAGGCGGTTTTATGACCAACAGAAAAATCAAATTCAAACCCGTCTCTCCACAGATCGAGGCGCTTGTCCGGGAACATGGCGGCCAGCCTCAGGCGGTCCTGAAAATGCTCGTCGAATTACAGACTGAGCACGGCGCATTGACGCGAGAGATGCTGGATGATGTCGCACGTTTACTTGAATTGCCGGCCGCTCGGGTTTATGGAATAGCCTCATTTTATTCAATGCTGGAGGTGGCGGAAACTGCACAGTCTTTTGCAATGTCAAAGATACGGGTGTGTGATGGACCGGTATGCTGGTTATGCGGTGGAGATGTGACGTCCATCGGCGACGCAATAAGAGCAGGGCATCCAGAACGGAAGGTCGAGCGCACGAGCTGCCTCGGCCTATGTGACCGCGCTCCGGCAGTGCTGGTGGGTGATGAACAGGCTGGTCCGGTTTTAGCAGAGAAGGTTAGCGCAATTCTCGCTGGCAAAATTGGGAAATCCATTGATTACAGTCTGCCGCGTCCAGGGGAAGTGCGCGTCATGCTGGCACATGCCGGGAAGGTTGATCCTGACTCGCTTGAATCCGCCTTGTCAGTGGGTGCATATCAAGGGCTGCAGGCAGCCCTGAAGCGCACTCCCGAAGAGGTAATCAGTGAAGTGGAAAATTCCAACCTGAATGGGCGCGGCGGAGCAGGGTTCCCGGCAGGCAGAAAATGGCGTTTTGTCGCCGCTGCCACCCGAACTCCCAAATTCGTTGTTTGCAATGCCGACGAATCCGAGCCGTTGATCTTCAAGGATCGAGTCCTGATCGATACGAATCCGCACCAAATTCTGGAGGGTATGGTGATTGCTGCTTATGCGGTTGGAGCAAGTAGCGGCTATATCTACATCCGCGGCGAATATGTCAGCCAGGCGCAGCGACTGGAGCGCGCGATCGAGCAGGCTGAACGGTCCGGGTGGTTGGGCGAAAATATTGCGTGCAGCGGTTTTTCGTTCCAAATCCATGTCCATCGAGGCGCGGGGGCATACATTTGCGGAGAGGAAACCGCGTTGCTCGAATCGCTCGAGGGAAAGCGCGGCGAGCCGCGCGTCCGGCCGCCTTTTCCAACAACTTCTGGGTATCGAAACCTTCCCACGCTGGTTAATAATGTGGAGAGTTTTTCTGCTGTACCGCACATTCTTCAGCGCGGCGCCGAATGGTACAAGAATCTGAGCGACAACTCCGCAGGCGGGACAAAACTTTATATACTGCTGGGGCATGTCAACTGGCCTGGGTTGTTTGAGGCACCGTTTGGCTTGACACTGCGTCAGATCATTGATGGTTTTGGCGGCGGGTTGCGTCACGGTTCGAAATTTCATTTTGCTTTATGCGGCGGCGCTGCCGGGACGATTGTAGACGAAAGTTTGCTGGATACGCCTATTGATTATGCTTCGGCAGGCAAGGGAATTTCGCTGGGAGCAGGGGCATTCCTCGTGTGCGATGAGCGTGTTTCACCTGTGGCCATGTTGCGCGAATTGATGCACTTTTTCGCGGTCGAATCGTGCGGAAAATGCACTCCCTGCCGCGAAGGGACGCGTCGTGCGTATGAGTTGCTTGTCCGTCTGGCAGAAAGCGGCAGCCGGCCGGGTGACTTGGAAGAATTGGCTCGCCTTGCCAGCGTTATGCAAGCTGCTTCGTTTTGCGGGTTGGGGCAGTCTGTTTACCTGCCCGTTACATCGGCGTTGAGACATTTTAAGAATGAGTTCGCTGCCAAGATCAGGAGTTGACGAGATGCCGGTCCATTTGACCATCAACGATAAACCCATTCAGGCTCATGAGGGCCAGACTGTTCTGGAAGCGGCTTGCGCTCATGGTATTGTCATTCCCACTTTGTGCTACCACAAGGATCTTTCTCCGGTCGGGTCATGCCGTTTGTGTATCGTGGAGGTGGAAAAATTGCGCGGTCAGGTGGCTGCATGCAATTTGCCCGTTGCAGAAGGCCTGGTTGTGCACACCGAGACTCCTGCGCTGGTGCAGTCACGCCGCACTGTACTCTCCCTGCTCCTGCAAAATTATACTGACGCCGGCTACGCGTCACATGACGGGCATCCCACCGAGTTCGAACACTGGGTGCGTTACTATGACGCCCGCCTGCCAGACGGAACATCCCCCGCTCCTCGCTATCCTGTAGACGGAGATCCTAATCCGTTCATCTGGGTGGACCTCAATAAGTGTATCCTGTGCACGCGCTGTGTCCGTGCCTGTGAGGAGGTCCAGGGCCGCTTTGTCTGGGGGGTAGGCGAGCGGGGAAGCTATACCCGGATCATCGCTGGGGCCGATACGCGAATGCTCGAAGCGCGCTGCGAGTCCTGCGGCGCTTGCGCGGCCTACTGCCCGACCGGCGCGTTGGATCATAAACTCTCCATTCGCCAAGGCGAGGCCGATCGGAAGGTGACCACCACCTGTACTTATTGTGGGGTGGGCTGTCAGTTCGACCTGAATGTCAAAGATGGCAAAGTAATCCGGGTCACCTCGAACCCGAATGCGCCTGTCAACGGGATGCACCTGTGCGTCAAAGGGCGGTACGGTTATGATTTCATCCACCACCCGGACCGTTTGACTGGTCCGCGTGTGCGGCGTTATCTCCTCGAGGGAGGGAAAAAAGTTCTCCACGAACCCGCCTGGGATTGGGTCGAGACGGATTGGAACACAGCCCTGGATATCACCGCCCGGAAATTGGCCGCAACGCGGGATCAATATGGCGGCTCGAGCATCGGCGTTCTGACTTCGGCCAAGTGCCTGAACGAAGAAAACTACCTGATGAATAAACTGGCGCGGCAGGTACTGGGAACGCATAACATTGACCACTGCGCCCGTCTCTGACACTCCTCCACGGTGGTCGGTCTGACCACCTCCTTCGGTTCGGGTGCCATGTCCAATTCGATGGACGATGTTGCTGAGAAAGCCGCGGCCTTCTTTGTTATTGGATCCAACACTACTGAACAGCATCCGGTCTTTGGTTCGCGCTTGCGTCAGGCGGTGCTGCGGCGCGGCGCGAAATTGGTGGTCGCGGACCCCAGGCGGATAGACCTGGCCGATTTTGCAAAACCTGCCTACGGAGGCCTGTACCTTCGCCATCGTCCGGGTACGGATATTGTTCTCCTCAACGGCTTGATGCATATTATTTTGCATAACGGCTGGGAAGATAAGAACTTCATCGCCGGGAGGACGGAAGGTTATGAAGAGTTCGCGGCTACCATCGAACACTATCCACCGGAAAAGGCCAGCGAGATTACCGGCGTGCCCCTCGAACAACTTTATCAGGCCGCAGAGATACTGGCATTGAACAAGCCCATGGCAGTGATTTGGGCGATGGGGATTACCCAACATATCGTCGGCGTGCGCAACGTGATGAGCCTGGCGAATCTCCAGATGTTGCTCGGCAATATGGGCATGGAGGGCGGCGGAGTGAACCCTCTGCGGGGTCAGAATAACGTCCAGGGGGCGTGCGATATGGGCGGGTTGCCCAACGTCTATCCAGGCTACCAAAATGTCACCAGCGAAGAAACCCGGCTAAAATTCGAAGCGGCATGGGGCGTTTCCTTACCCGACAAGGTGGGTTTGACCCTCACCGAGATGATCCCTGCTTGCGAGGATGGGCGGGTACGCGCGCTGTACATTCTGGGCGAGGATCCGGTCATGAGCGATCCGAACACCAGCCACATCCGCCATTGTCTGGAGCGCTGCGAGTTCCTGGTCCTCCAGGAAATTTTCCCATCGGAAACATCTGCGTATGCTGATATCTTACTGCCGGGGGTCAGTTTCGCGGAGAAGACCGGCACATTTACCAGTACCGAACGCCGCATCCAGATGTGCCGAAAGGCAATCGAACCGCTGGGTGAAACCAGACCGGACTGGCAGATCACAACCGAAATTGCCAAACGGATCATCGCTCTTGGGGAGCGGGATATGCGGCCGGCTCCGCATTCTGGATGGGATTACAACGATACCAGTGATATTATGTCGGAAATTGCGGCGGTTACGCCATCCTATGCCGGGGTATCCCATGCGCGCCTGGAAGCAGGGGAACGCCTGCAGTGGCCGGTAAAAGGGCCTGACCATCCCGGGACGCCTGTTTTGCATGTCGGGCAGTTCACGCGGGGCAAAGGTAAGTTCGCACCGATTGACCATATTCCACCGGCAGAGTTACCCGACGACGAATTCCCCGTGCTGCTTTCCACCGGCCGCGTGCTGTACCACTGGCATGGCGGACAGATGACCCGTCGCGCCAAAGGACTGATGGGGGTGTATGGCCGGGCACTGGTGGAGGTTAACCCTGAGGATGCCGCCCGGTGGAATGCCAAGGACGGCACGCACTTGCGCGTGACATCCCGCCGCGGCAGCATCGAAGCGGAAGCCTGGGTGACTGACCGCGTGCCACCCGGAATGGTGTTCGCAAACTTCCACTTCCCGGAAACATCTGCAAATATCTTGACGCATGCCTCGCTCGACCCTGTGGCGAAAATACCGGAGTATAAGATCGTAGCGGTGCGGGTGGAGGCGGTATAGAAAATTGCGAGATGTGATGCAGTCCTGTGTGCAATGATACAATTAGTACAATACCCCATTTGGAAAGTTCCGTGAATATTCTCAGCGTGACTTACTTTCTCAACGGCTTTCTGATGATCGCCATGCCGATTGGATTGACGATCTATTTGACGCGCAAATTCAAACAAGGTTGGCGCTTGTTTTGGATCGGCGCAGCAACACTCATCTTTTCGCAAGTATTGCATATTCCATTCAACGCGCTGGTAGGCCCCGTTTTTAACCAATTCGGTTTTATCGCCCTGCCAGTGGTTTTGCAGAACGTTATTCTCTCTGTTTTCCTTGGTTTGAGTGCCGGGTTGTTTGAAGAACTCTCCCGCTATGCCATGTACCGCTGGTGGGCAAAAGATACCCGTTCCTGGGGCAAGGGATTACTGGCGGGGGCGGGTCACGGTGGCAGTGAAGCGATCATCCTTGGTCTTCTGGTGCTTTATGGATATGTACAGA
>Ga0265292_1002223_pt1 | contig 14033 bp, 14 predicted proteins | sample Munlanlewell296A_FD_189080 | JGI IMG/M metagenome (GOLD analysis project Ga0265292, IMG submission 189080) | Leachate microbial communities from a municipal landfill in Southern Ontario, Canada - Leachate well 296A | ecosystem: Engineered > Solid waste > Landfill > Unclassified | place: Canada...
GAGGCGGAGGCGGAGCTGGCCGGCCACCTGGCCGGATGCCCCGCGTGCGCCGCGGAGGATGCGGCGATCTCCGCGACAGGATCCGTGCTGCGCGCCTTGACCGGGATCCGGGCGATGGAGAAGGCTCCCGCTCTCGACGCGATGTGGACGCGGGTGCGCGCCGGGATCGAGGAGAGCCGGGAGGCGCGGCGGCGCCCCTCGTGGATCGCGCGGTGGGCGTGGATCCCCGCGGCCGTCGCCCTTGCGGTGGTGGCGCTCCTGTTCTACCCTTCTGGGACGGATCGATCGCCGTTTCACCCGAGCACGTTCGACGTCGCCGTCGAGGACGTGGAATCCGAGGTCGCCACGGTGGCGCTCGTCGACAAGGGAGAGGACCTTCCGAGGGTGATCTGGATCATCGAAGATGCCAAGACCTGACCCGCGTGGCCAAGCGGGCGCGCCGGCCCTTTTCTTCCTCCTGCTCCTGTTGCTGCTCGCGGCCGTCCCGTCCGAAGCCGCCAATACGGTCTCCGTCGACGTCGGGGCGGTCTACGCCTCCAACGAGGGGACCTCGATCGACCCGGCCCTCGGGACGATCCGGGGGAAGCTCCATTCGATGTTCAACTACACCTCCTACCGGATGCTGGACCGCAAACGTCGCACCCTTTCGGTCGGGGAGACGGGGGAGTTCGATCTCCCCGGCCGCCGCACGATGCGGGCGACCCCCCTGCCGGCCCAAGGAGACAAGGTCCGACTCTCCATACAGATCTCCGACGGGCCGAGGAAGCTCCTCACCACCACCCTCGGGCTCCGCCGGGGCGGCATGGTCCTCGTCGGCGGACCCTCCCACCAGGCCGGCGTCCTGATCCTCATCATCTCCGCGGAGTAGGATCGCGTTGAATATCCTCCACCCCCCCGCCGTCGAAGGGTTACGAACGGGAAGGAGGGAGACGACCATGAAGAAACTGATCGCCATAATGCTGACGGTGGGACTTCTCGCGGCCCCGATGGCCGCCTCCGCGGGCGACCACGGCTGGGCCACGGCGGGCAAGATCCTCACCGGGGTCATCGGGCTGCATGTCCTTGGCCACGCCATCACAAACTCCTATGAGCCCTACTACGCTCCCGCGCCGCGTGTCTACTACGCGCCTCCCCCGGAGCAGGTCTGGGTGCCGGGTCGCTACGAAACGCGCCATGAACGGCAGTGGATCCCCGGTCATTGGGGGGTGGAGCGGTACTCCCGCCACGGGGAAGACGACGAGGACGACGACGGCTACTCCCGGGGCCGCAGGGTATGGGTCCCCGGCCGGTACGAGGAAGTCCGCACGCGGGTCTGGTTGCCGGGCCACTGGGAGGAGCGCGGGTAACCGGTAATAAAAGTTCGGCCGGCGCGTCGGGCGTCCGGTAACACAACAAACCATCCCCCGGGGGATCGCCTCCCCCGGGTTTTTTTTATTCCCCGGTTCACGGTTCCCGGGGAGGTATAATTCCCGTCGTGAGCGACGGTGGGCACGACAAGTCGGGATCCCCGCTGCGGAACTCCCTCTGGAACCTCCTGTTCCGGGTGTTGTCCTCCACCGATTTCTCCCGCATCGCCTGGACGACCGTTTTGCGGGGCGCCTGTCTCTCCTTCTTCAAGGAACCGATCGACGAACTTCCCCTTTCCGACAACGACGCCTCGCGCCTTGCCCTGAAGGACCGGTTCTTCGATCTCCCGGATCACCGCGTCTACGACCTGTTCGAATTTTTCCTTGTGGACGACCACGCCGGCCTGAAGGAGATGGACCGGAAACTGATCCGCAGGGGATTGAACGAACTGCTCGAGCGGGAAGGGACGACCCTTCGCCTGTACCACGACCGGTTTCGCCCTTATCAGGATGTCCTCGGTTTCGACGAGGTGGCGCAGGCCGAGGAGACGGTGCGGCTGTTCGACATGGCCGCGGCGCAACGCCACATGGAGACCGCCGTGGCGTACCTTTCACGGCGTCCCGAACCGGAGTCCCGGGGTGCGATCCGCGAGGCGGTCCTCGCGGTGACGGCCGTGGCGAGGGAAGGGACCGCTCGGGAGGTCCGGAAGGGGGGCGAAGACGCGCCCCTGGTCGTGGGGTCGGTGGCGCACGCGGCGGCGGCGGCCGGTATCCCTGCGGAGCTGCTGGGCGGGATCGAAGCCATCCTGCGCCGGGCGCACGCGTTGAGCGGGCTGCCGGTCGACGGGGTCGAATCACCTGTCGGCACGGAGCCGGTCGATCCCGGGGAAGCGCACTTCCTGGTCGTCTTCCTCTCTTCGTTGATCGTTTATCTTTTGAGAGGGAAAAATGAAATTTCCGGTTGACATGCGGCATGACGATAAATACTATATAGACTATAGACAATAAGGAGGTTACACCATGACCACTTGGTTCCCGGACAATTCGCTTTCGATCGGGAAGACTCCCCTCGTGAAACTCAACCGGATCACCGACGGAGCCGGCGCGACGGTGCTCGGCAAGGTGGAGGGGCGCAATCCCTCCTACTCGGTCAAATGCCGCATCGGCGCCGCGATGGTTTGGGACGCCGAGAAGAAAGGGTTGCTCGGGCCGGGGAAGACGATCGTCGAACCGACCTCCGGAAACACCGGGATCGCCCTCGCCTTCGTGGCGGCGGCTCGAGGCTACGAAGTGATCCTGACGATGCCCGAGACGTTTAGCGTCGAGCGGCGTCAGGTGCTCAAGGCCTTCGGCGCCAAACTGGTGCTCACCGAGGGGGCGAAGGGGATGAAGGGGGCGATCGCGAAGGCGGAAGAGATCGTCGCCTCGGATCCGTCGCGGTACTACATGCCGCAGCAGTTCAATAACCCGGCGAACCCGCTTGTCCACGAGACGACCACGGGCCCGGAGATCTGGGAAGCGACCGACGGGGCGATCGACGTGCTCGTCTCCGGCGTCGGGACGGGCGGGACGATCACCGGGGTCTCCCGTTTCATCAAGAACACGAAGGGGAAGAAGATCCTCGCGGTGGCGGTCGAACCGACCCACAGTCCCGTGATCACCCAGAAGAGGAACGGCCAGCCGCTCGTCCCCGGGCCCCACAAGATCCAGGGGATCGGCGCGGGGTTCATCCCCGACGTCCTCGACCTGTCGCTGATCGACCGCGTGGAAACCGTCTCCAACGACGAGTCGATCGACTTCGCCCGAAGGCTCGCGCGGGAGGAGGGATTGCTCTCGGGGATTTCGTGCGGTGCGGCAGTCGCCGTGGCGGTGCGTCTTGCGAAGCTCCCGGAGTTCGCCGGGAAGACGATCGTCGCGATCCTCCCCGACGCCGGGGAGCGGTATCTCACCACCGCCCTGTTCGAGGGGTGGTTCGATACGGAAAACGCCGGGACGATTTAAGGTCTCACCGCACCCCGACGTACAGGGTGACGATCCCGAATGTGAGCGGGCGGTGGGTTACGGAAACGCAACCTGCCGCCCGCATCATTTCGGCAAAGGCGGGAGGCTCGGGGAACGCGAGCACCGACTCGGGCAGGTACGCGTAGGCGGAACCCCGGGAGAAGATCCCCCCGATCCGCGGCAGGACGCTCCTGAAGTAGAACCGGTACAGGGCGCCGAAGACCGTCCCCGGTGGCGAGGAGAATTCGAGAACCACCACGCGCCCGCCGGGTCGGACGGCGCGACACATCTCCCGAAGGCCCCGCTCGCGGTCGGCCACGTTCCGGATCCCGAAGGCGACGCAGGCGGAATCGAAGACCCCGTCCCCGAACGGAAGACATTCCCCCGGCGCCCGAAGGAACGCGACTCTTAGGGATTGCCCCGCCCGTGCGCACTTCTCCTGCCCCACCCGCATCATCTCCACGGAGAGGTCGACGCCGGCGACGGACGCTCCCGCGCCTTTCTGGCGCAATATCTCCAACGCCATGTCGGCCGTCCCGGTCGCGACGTCCAGGAATCTTCCGCCGGTCGACGGGGCGGTTTCCGCAACGGCGAGACGGCGCCAACGCCGGTCCACCCCCAGCGACAGGAGCCGGTTGAGGAAATCGTACCGGGGAGCGATGGAGGAGAACATCTCCCCGATGGACCGGTTGCGGTCGGTGAGTCGATACAATTCGTTGAAACTCCGCCGTGGTATAAGGGTTTCAAGTATAGCAGGCTTGGTATTTCAGCGAATCGGGGCGGAAAGGGTGAATATTCGCCATGTGTTGGCCCGTCTAATGTACATGAGGAAAGGGAGGGAACGTGCCATGAAGCGCGCCGCCTTGTGCATCGCCGCATCGATCGCCGCTTTCATTCTCGCCGGGGTCCCGCCCGCCCTCGCCCAAGAGGAGGAAGGTCCAGAGGGGGGGGTCTCCGCGTACGCCGTCGCCCGGGTCAAGGTGCTGGACGGCTCCGTGTGGGTCCGCCCGTCGGACGGAGGGGATTGGGAGGAGTACTCGAGCAATAGCCCGATTCCCCCGCGCAGCCGCGTGAGCGTCCCGGACGGGTCGGAGGCGGAGTTGCAGTTTCACGGCGGGCAGTTCGTCCTGCTGACCTCCGGGACCGACCTCGAAGTTCGCGACCTTCAGGAGCGGAAATCCGTTTTCCGGCTGCGCGCGGGGGAGATCCGGTTCGACCTCCCTGCGGATGACTTCGCCCCGGTTTACGTGCGCGTCCCCGGGGGGGCGGTTGCGCAGTTCCCCGTGCCCGGGAGGCAATGGCTGACCGTGACGGACAGCGACGAGACGCGGTTGGTCGTGCGCCGCGGCAGGGCCGTGGTCACCGTGGAAGGCGACGAGCATCGCCTTCGTGCCGGCGACGAGGCGGTGATCGGCCGGGATGTCACCGTCGGAAGGTACCGGGGAGGAGCGGATGAATCCGCCGAGCCGCCCCCGCCGTCCGGGGGGGAGGCGCTGGGCGACGCGCCACCGGTGGTGGTGAACGAGCTGCGGGAGTACGGCGAGTGGGTCAACGTGCCGACGTACGGATACGTATGGCGGCCGCGCGTGGCGGTGGGCTGGTCCCCCTACGTGTACGGCCGGTGGGCGTGGATCTCCCCGTACGGATGGACGTGGGTTTCCAACGAGCCGTGGGGGTGGTATCCGTACCGGTGCGGGTACTGGCTGACCGACCCGGTCTTCGGGTGGATCTGGTCTCCGTACAACTCGTTCGTATCCGTCAACTTCGTTTTCGGCTCGAACCGATATCGGAACTACAATGTTTTCTTCCGGCCCGCGACGGTCCGCTTCGTCCCCGAGGGTAGGGATGTCCGATGGGTGCCGCTGCGGCCGGGGGAGCGGTTCCGCCCGGTCGAATTCGCTCGCGGCGATGCCCGGCTCGCACGGTGGAACCGTCCGCTCGACAGCGGCCGGGTCTTCGTTCGCGGGGGGCCAGATCGCCGCGAGTGGCGCGACTGGAGAGCCGTGCACACCGAGCGGCAGGCGGAGATCCGGAAGACCCGCGCCGTGCAGCCGCGGCCGGACACCCGCACGGTGCGTCCGGAGAAGCGGGCGGTTCGCCCACCCGCCGCTGTCGAACGGAAGAAAAGCGCCGAACCTCCGAAGAAGGGAAAGCAAGTCAAGCAACGGGAGACCCAGCCCGCGCCGGGAGAAGGCCGGGGGATCGAACGGCGCCCGGCGACGCCTTCCACGCCGCCGGCGCGCGACAGGGAGGGGCAAGTCGTGAGGCCGGAACGGGGGACCGGCGCTTCGAGGGGAGCCGTACCAGGCCCGGCGAAGGTGGAGCGGGAAGCGCCTCCCCCGCGGCTTCCCCCCTCCCGCCCGTCCGAGCGCGGCACGGTACGCGAAGCCCCACCGGTGGACGATCGGCCGGCACGGACAGTGGACCGGCCGGAGGGGAACCGGGGAGCCGTTCAGGAGCGAGCCCCAGCCGGTCGGAGCATGGATTCGGAGACCCGCGGGGGTGAGGTCCGCGGCGACCGCGGTGACGACCGTGGTGGCGGCGGTCGAGGGCGCTGAGGACTCCCCTCAGCGGGAAGGCTCCTCTTCGATGACCGGAAGGAGAGGAAGGGGCGGTTTCGCGGGGGAGTAGTTCACCTCGAAAAGGGTGAGCCAGCGGCCGCGCGATTCGTCGGCCACCGAGAGCGGCAGTTCCGGGTGCCCGAGGGACGGCTGGGACTCGATGTTCAGCGTCGCCGCCGCTGCGACGGGAAGGCGGACCGAAAGGCCGGGAGGTTCCTCCTTCTTCGCCTCGGGGCGTGAGGCAGCGCAGCCGGACAGGAACGCGCACGCCGCGAGCGCCGCCGCGATGCGGACCCAGCGTTTCATGGTGCCTCCTTTCCCGGCGGTTCGCTCCTGCCTATGATTATATTCCTTCTATGACTGACCGGCCTATCAAGTAGGTGTTGGAAGCCGACCGGGTGGTACAATGAGGGACATGGAGCGCGATCCGGCGGGGGTGGGAAATGAACCGGAGCGGTAGGCTCATCCTGTTGGCGGTCGCTCTCTTCCTCATCGCGTCGTGTTCCGCGAAAAAAGAGGCGTTGCGGCCTCCCCCGCCACGGATGGAAGGCGTCCAGTTGCGGCTGGCGGGGAACGGGGAGTTCGTGGGCGTCCGGCTCCGGATGATCGGCGGCGACCGGTTCGATCCCGAGGCGACGGAAATCTACCTGGTCGACGAGTCCACGGGAGAAAGGTTCTCCGTCGTTCGCCTGCAACGTATCGGCCGGATGGCGGAGTTCCGCGTCCCCGGGGAAAAGGACGTCCATAACATAATGTTCCGGAACCGGGAGGGGAAGTTGAAGATCGGGTCTCGGGTCACGGTGGTGGTGGGATCCGCGCGCCAGGAGCACCTGCTGGTTCAGCCGTAAACCCGCGACCGCCTCCGGGGCGGGAACCCGCGCCCGCCGCAAGGCGTCACGCCGGGATCCCCGCCGCCCGCTCGGAGAAGATCTCCCGCACTTTCCGGGAGAGCTTCGTCGGCGTGATCGGCTTCTGGAGGAAGGCTCGCCCCTCGTCCAGGTCCCCAAGGCGCTCCTTGGCGTCTTCCGCGTACCCCGACATGAAGAGGACCGGGATCCCGGGCCTCGAATCGCACACTCTCCGGGCCAGCTCGATCCCGTTCATCCCGGGCATGACCAGGTCGGTGACCAGCAGGTCGATGCAGCCTTCGTGGCGGTCGCAAATCGCAAGGGCGGCGGCGCCGTTCGGGGCGTCGAGGATGGTGTACCCGGCCCCCTGGAAGATTTCGATGGCCAGCTCCCGCACCATCTCTTCATCTTCGACCAGGAGGATGGTCCGCTTCCCTGTCGGATCCTCGAACTCGGCCTCCGGCCGGTCCTTCTCCGTTTCGGGTTCTTCCCCCTCGGCGGCCGGAAGGTAGATGGAGAAGGCCGTTCCTTCCCCCGGGGCGCTGACGACGCGGATGTACCCCTCGCTCTGTTTCACGATCCCGTACACCGTGGCCAGCCCCAAGCCCGTCCCCTTTCCCGGATCCTTCGTGGTGAAGAACGGCTCGAAGATCCGGGAGAGGATCTCCTCGTCCATGCCGCTCCCGTTGTCGGCGACCCGGAGAGTCGCGTAGCGGCCCGGAGGGATGGTCAGCTCCCGTTCCACGAGGGGCGCTTCCAGCGTGACGTTCGCAGTGGAAACGACCAGCTTCCCTCCCGCGGGCATGGCGTCCCGGGCGTTGATGCAAAGATTCATCAGGATCTGCTCGATCTGGCTCGGGTCCGCGTGGACCGTCCACAGGCCTTCCTGCGATTCCGTGGCGAAGTCGATGTCTGCTCCGATCAGCCGCCGAAGCATCTTTCCCAGGTTCTCCGCCACTTCGTTCATGCGAAGCCTCTTCGGCTTCAGGACCTGCCGCCGGCTGAAGGCGAGGAGCTGCTGCGTGAGGGCCGCCGCCCGTTCGCCCGCCTTGTGGATCTCCTCGATCTCCCGCCGCGCGGGATTCTGGCCGTCGGTGCGGATCAGGAGGAGTTCGCTGTACCCCGTGATCACCGAGAGGAGGTTGTTGAAGTCATGGGCGACGCCCCCTGCCAGCTTCCCAACGGCCTCCATCTTCAAGGATTGGCGGAGCTGCTCCTCGCTCCGGTGCAACGCTTCCTCCGCCGTCTTGGCGTCGGTGATGTCGGTCATGATCGCCATCATGGAGGCGATCTCTCCCTGCGCATCGAGCAAGGGGGCGCCCGAGAAGGCGAGGAAGATCTCCGAACCGGCACGGGCCCGGCCGCGGATCTCCGTATTGGAGAATCTCTCCCCATGCAGGACGAGGTTGCATGTCTCCCGCAGCTCCGGGTTCCCTTCGGAGGAAAGAAGGGGGTTCGGGTGGCCGATCGTTTCCGCCTCCGTCCACCCAAACATCCGGACGGCTGCCGGATTCCATACGTGGACCGTGCCGAAGGCGTCGCTGACGACCACCGCCAGGGGGGACGCGTCGATCAGGGAGTGAAGAGTACGGCTGGTTTCCCGCAACGCGTCTTCGGCGCGTGTCCGCTCCGCGAGGTGGTTCTTGATGGTATCCAGCATGATGTCGTTCGCCCGCACCAGCGTCGAGAGCTCGTTTCCCCGGGGAACGGCATCGAGCCCCGCTCCGGAATACTCCCGGATGGCCTGCAACGCTTTCCCGCGCAGGCGGTTCAACGGCCAGACGAGCAGGAGGGTGAGCCCGGTTCCGACCATCGCGATGCCGATCAGGAGGATGAAACCCCATTGGGTCATCCTGGTACGGTTCATCGCGAGGAGATCCTTGATGACGCTGGTATCCGTCTCGATCACAAGGCAAAACTGTTCGTCAACGATCTGGATCGGCACGTAAGTATAGGAACGGTAGTTTTTCCTGTCCATATGGAAGATGGGCCGACGCTCCTCCAGGCTGTTCTTGGCCAGCAGGGGATTGAATGCCTCGGCGAAACCGATGTCGTGGGATCCCGCAAACACCCCGTCGGGGGTCGCCAGGAACACCTGGCTGCCCGTCTCCCGGGCGATCTTCTTCGCGAAGTCGTTGTCGATGTGGTTGCCGAGGAACAGCAGCCCCGAGGGCTTCGCTTTCCCGAAAACGTAGACGGGGACGATCGCCCAGATCCCGAATCCTTCCGGGGTGGGGATCGCCGTTACGACCTGATCGCCTTTCAATGCCCTTTTGAATGCCGGCATCCTTTCCAGTTTTCCCTCTCCCGGCACCTTCTCCTTCCCCGCGCGGTACAGGACGTTCCCGTTGGTATCGGACATGACGAAGACCCGCAGATTCATCTTCGGGTAGATCTGGCTCATCGCCGACTTCAGCGGCCTGGTGTCGCCCTGTGTTCCGCTGTAATGGAAAAGCCCGTACACGATGTCCGTATCGTTTTTCAGGATCTTCGCCAGGCTCGAGATCCTGTTCACCTCCGTGGAGACGATGGATTCGATCGTCAGGTGGATGTTCCTGCCCTTGTTGCTCTCCCGCTCCTCGAAAACCGCATGGAAAACGGATTTGTTGATGTAGTAGCCGGCGGTGAGGATGCCTGCGCCGATGAAGAGGAGGAGCAACACGATGGGGATGGCGATGGTGTTCCGGGGGCGCAGCTTGCGGATTCTCGCCCGGACATCGCCAAAGATTTCCGAAAACCAGCCCAAACCGACACCTCGCGGGGCAAATGGATACCTTGTTTCCACTTATCGGTGATAACTCTCTGAAACTTCAATCCTTTGCCGTGGGCGGACTATAATAGCGGTATCGTCTATCGAATCGACTCCGCGAGGCGCACCGCATCGGAGCGCCGCCTCACCTTGCCCGCGAGCGTCTCCTCCCGGACGCGAAGGAGAATTTCCCTTCGCATCGGCCCCTCGGGGAATCCATTTTCCTCAAGCCAGATTCCGTTGATGATAAAGGGTGTTGCACGACACTTCCGGATAAATCGATTCATGTCTCTTGCGGGGCGTTTTCCGGTATGCTGCACCGCCCGGTAGAGGGCGATCCATCCCCTCGTGTCCTGCGTGGCGAGGAGAGCCGACTCGGTCTCCGCCCGAGGGAATCGCAACGCCTCGGGGTGCGTCAGGATGTGGAGGCAGCGCAGTGTGGAGGCAACGGACCGCAGGTCCGGCAGGCGTAGGCGCCGCGCGGCCGCCAGCGCCGAATCCGGCGGAAGATCCGCAAGCAGGTTTCCGAGGAGCAGGTAGAGCGGCAGGGGAGTGCCGAGCGACCGCCGAAGAAACCGGTATCGGCTCGCGATCCGTTCCGCCGAGCGGTTCGTGGATCGCCCCGACTCCGGCAGGAGGACCTTCAGCAGCCCGAGCCGCCGAAGATCGTCGATCGTCCCGGCGGGATCCGCGGAGAGGGAGCGGACCAGTTCGACCGAGAGGCGGTCCGGCGAAACGGCCGGAAGGAGGCGCGGCCCGAGGCGCCGGATCGCGGACGCCGTGCCCGGGTGGAGAACGAAACCGTGCCGCTCGTTCTTCAGCCGGATCGCGCGAACGATCCGGAGCGGATCTTCCCGGAACCGGTCCGCCGCTTCCCCCACGCAACGGATCCGTTTCCCGCGCACGTCTTCGATGCCGCCGAAGGGATCGAGCAGGCGCCCGTCCTCCACGACGCGATCGGGGGCGAGCCGGAAGAGGAGACCGTTGATGGTGAAGTCCCGCCGCGCCGCGTCATCGACGGCCTCCCGATCGTCGTCGGCCGGCGCGGCTCCGGGCCGCTGCGGGCGAGGGCGCCCGCCGGCGCGCGCGTTGGAGATGTCGATGTACTCCTTCCCCCAATCGACCGCGATCCGATGCCCCGGGAAATGCCTGCCCGCCGCCACGACCTTTCGAATGCCCGGCACCTTGACGGAAAGCGACCGGAGAACGTCCCCGGTCCGCCGGTACGAAAGCCCCGTGACCAGCAAATCTACGTCCCCCGGCTCCCTCCCCTCGACGATGTTCCGCAGGAACCCCCCGACGAGATAAACCGTCCCTCCGGCAGCCGGGATCGCCTGGGCGAGGTCCCCGAGAAGTTGGCGCAAGGGAGGTCGGCGGCGCAGCGTGCGGCGCAACGCCTCCCGCATCCAATCGGTCCGATTTGATCGTATAATGTCCCCCATGGAGAAAACCGTCTCCGGGAAAGTGATCGAACTCGTCCTCGGCGACATCACGCGCCAGGCGGTCGATGCGATCGTGAACGCCGCGAACTCCACGCTCCTCGGCGGTGGAGGGGTCGACGGCGCGATCCACCGTGCCGGCGGGCCGGCGATCCTCGACGAGTGCCGCGCGATCCGCGCCGAACGCGGCGAGTGCCCCACCGGCGAGGCGGTCCTGACCGGCGGCGGGGGATTGCCGGCGCGCTACGTGATCCACGCCATCGGACCGGTGTGGCGCGGCGGGGACCAGGGAGAGCCCGAGCTGCTCGCCTCCTGCTACAGGAACTCCCTGCGAATCGCCGCCGAGCATGGCCTTAAGTCGGTGGCCTTTCCGTCTATCAGCACCGGGATCTACGGCTATCCGGTTTCGTTGGCGGCCTCGACGGCGCTTGCGACGGTCGCGTCGTTCCTCTCCACCGAACCCGTCGCTCCCCTCCGCGTCCGCTTCGTCCTCTTCGATCCAGTGACGTTCGTCACCTACGCGGGGGCGCTCGAAGCGTTATAACGGTTACCCCGTTTCCGTCGCGTCCCCCGGACCGCGCGGGAGGAATCCCTTCTTCTCCAACGCCGACACGATGTGCCTGGCGGCGACCGCGGGATCGTCCCTCTCTCCGTCGACGGCCACCTCCGGCATCAACGGCGGCTCGTACGGCGCCGACACGCCCGGCACGTTTTGCGCCGTCCCTTCCGCTCCGCGCCGGTAGATCCCCTTCGAATCCCGCGCCTGGCACACCGCGAGCGGGCAGCGGACGTGCGCTTCGAGGAACCGCGGGATCGCCGCCCGGGCGCGGTCACGATACGTTCTGCGATTCGCCGTCGCGTCGATGATCACGGAGACGCCGTGCAGGACGAGCACCCGGGCGAGGTACGCAAGGGTCGCGTAGAACGCGTCCCGCTCCGCGTCGTCGTACTTCGGTTGCGGCGTGATCTCCCGACGGACGGCGTCGGACTCGAGGATCGCCGCCCGGATCCCCTTCCCGGCCAGTTCCGCCGCGAGCGCCCGCGCGACCGTCGACTTTCCCGATGCGGGCAGACCCGTCACCCAGACCGCGAAGGCGGGCTCGCGGTCAGAGCGCATGAAGCAACCCGTTGACCCTTGCCGGTTCGAAGCGCGGTTCGTCGAGGATCGAGAGGATGAAGGAGAAGAGCTTCCGGCGAACCGACTCGTCAAGGGAAGGGTACCAGACGGGGGACGCCATCACGAGACAGCGGAACGCGAAGAACGGCGCGGCGGTCTCGATGATCTCCGCGTCCCCCGTCCGCTCGATGTACCGGTCCCAGAACCGCCGGAACAACGTTTCGAAGGGGCCTTCGAGCCGGCCCGTCGCCTGCAGGGACGAGAACAGGTAGTTCCCCGTGAGGGCGGTCACGTCGTCCGCGGGTTCCCCCCACTCGCCGCGCGACCGGTCCAGCACGGTGAAGTCGGTCCCTTCCCGGAAGAGGATGTTGAAGGGGTGGTAATCCCCGTGGACCTGGCGCAGCCGATGGGTCCGCCCCTTGAGCCGCCAGCGCCAGGAGAGGCATCGCCGTTCGACCTCCTCGAGCAGCGCGGCGGTGATGAACCCGTGGGGGAGGGGATAGCCGTCGCACACTCCCATGATGCACTCGCCGTCCCCCAGCAGTTCGCGGATCTTGCGGACGTAGAGTCCCGGGTCCGGCCCCCGGACGGAGTGGATCCCGACGAGGTAATCGCACAGGGCGTCCGCCCGCGAGAGGTCCAGGTCGCGCAGCGGCGCCCCCTCCTGGAGACGCGCGAGGTCCAGGATGTATCCGGTGCCCTCGACATACTCCACGAGGAGGAAGAACTCCTCGGCGTTCCCGACGGAGAGGAGGTTCCCCTCGCGGTCGAACGCGCCGACGTCGAGGGAGCGGACATGTTTCGGGAGAGCGTTGTACGCTCCATGGTCCCACAGCATCATCCGGGCCCGATCCGCCATGTGCTCGTGTCCGAAGGGACCGGGGCTCGTCGTTTCGAGCACGGCGGCGCGCAGCGAAGCGCCGACAATGAACTCCACCTTCACCGGGTGGCCGTACCCGTATTCCTTGGACGCGCCCGACGCCTTCGATTCACGGAGCGAGACCAGGGCGGTGACGGCCACCGGCGCATGGAACAGCGCGGCCAGGTACCGCTCCAGCCGCTCCTTCGAAAGTTCCGGCATCGGCGCGCCTCCTGCGAATCCGGCGGGGACATTCCCCGGCTTTATCCGCGTGCAGGAATATTCTCCCACGTCCGGCGCAGCGAAAGAAGCGACCATTGCTCCTCCCCCCCCCCGGCCAATCCCTGGTTTTGCCATGGAAGGGACTACATTCGTGGTATCATGTGGCCACGTGGAGTCTCCCCGCGCACGCGCGGGGGGCCGGGAAGGAGGGTGCGATGATCGCCGTCGGAGTCCGGGAATTGAAGGCCAGGCTGAGCAGCTACATACGAATCGCCCGAGGCGGGGAAGAGGTCGTCGTGACGGCGCGCGGGCGAGAGGTGGCGATTCTCGTTCCGGTCACGAAGGAACGCATGGCCCTCAAGCGGCTTTCGGAAGGCGGGGAGGCCCGGATGCCCAAGGGGAAGCCGAAAGGCGCGCGAGGCGTAAAGGTCAAGGGGAAACCGCTGGCGAGTACAGTGCTCGAGAGTCGCCGGTGATCCTTTTTCTCGACACGAGCGCGCTGGTCAAACTCTATGTCGAGGAAGCCCATTCGGCCGCTGCCGGGGAACGGTTGCAGGTCCTCGCTCCCCGCTGAACGGCTCGCACTCGCCTTCCTTTTTTCTTCCGAATCCGTGACCGATCCGTAGTCTCCCCTGCCGCAGGATGGGCCCCCGTGACGAGTATCGCCCCGTTCTCCGTCATCCGCTGCAGTCTACTATATAATGTTCCGATTCCCGGACATCACCGACGAACCGGTGAGGGTGAAAGGCGATGGAGAAGGAACCGGAGGCGATCTTGTTCGAGTGGACGGAACGGTGGTCGGTGGGTGTGGACACCATCGACGCCCAGCACCGGGAACTTTTCGCCGCGATCAACTCGCTGTTGCGGGAAGAGGGGAAGCCCTCCGCGCGG
>Ga0265292_1002224_pt1 | contig 14030 bp, 19 predicted proteins | sample Munlanlewell296A_FD_189080 | JGI IMG/M metagenome (GOLD analysis project Ga0265292, IMG submission 189080) | Leachate microbial communities from a municipal landfill in Southern Ontario, Canada - Leachate well 296A | ecosystem: Engineered > Solid waste > Landfill > Unclassified | place: Canada...
CATCGAGACGGTGATACCCCACTTCATAGAGTCGGGGAAGGGGAAGCTGGATGGGATGACCGCCGAGCAGCTGCGCGCCGACCTGAAGGAGGTCACCGTGACGGGGAACCCCATCGACCTCGTCAAGGATGTCAAGGCGCCGCTCTTGATAGTGGTCGGGTCGGAGGACGACGTCACTCCCCCCGAGCTGTGCAAGGGACTCTACGAGAGGGCGGGGGAGCCGAAGAGGTGGGTCCTCATCGAGAAGGCGGACCACGGCTTCTCGGAGCACCGGATACCCCTGATCCGCGCCGTGCTCGACTGGCTGAAGATCACGGTATAGTCGACCGAACGGTTTTTCTACGGGTCGGCGTCGGGTTGAGAGATGCCCATCCACCGCGGCAACCTCGTCGCGTTCCTCGTGCGGCTCCCCTCGCTCTACTTCGGGCTGTTCCTCTTCGCGGTTGGGTCGGTGACGAGCCTCTACTCGGGGCTGGGGATGGCGCCGTGGGGGGTGTTCCACGTCGGCCTCTCCGCGATGAGCGGGCTGACCCTCGGGCAGGTCACCCAGCTCGTGGGGCTCGCCGTGCTCCTCCTGGGGTGGGGCCTCGGGTTCCCGCCGGGCTTCGGGACCGTCATGAACATGTTCTTCATCGGCTGGTTCACCGACAGGGTGATCGAGTGGGGGGTCGTGCCGCGGCCCACTGACCCCGTGGGGCAGGCGGCGCTCCTCCTCCTCAGCATCGTCATGGTCGGCGCGGGGAGCCTCTTCTACCTGCGCGTCCAGCTCGGCGCGGGCCCGCGGGACGGGCTGATGGTGGGGCTGGTCAGGAAGCTGGATAGGCAGGTCTGGCTGGTCCGGGGGAGCATAGAGGTCTCGGTCCTCGTCCTCGGCTTCCTCCTCGGTGGCCCCGTCGGGGTCGGAACCGTCGTCACCGCCTTCACGATCGGGTACTCCGTCCAGACCGCCTTCAAGCTGGGGAAGTTCGAGGGGAAGTCCCCCCAGATGAACCTCTGGCAGCTCTACGAACACCTGCGCGGCGAGGCCTGATCCTCGGATCGGTTTATACGGGGCGGTTATACGGGCACCCCTGATTCTGTATGAGGAGGGAGCTTCTGTTCGTCGGCCTGGCGCTCGTTGCGCTCGGCGGGTTGGCGGGCTTCGCCGTCGTGACGAGGCCCGGCGCAGTCGACCTAGACAGGGCGGTCTCCATCGCCGAGGGCTACGCGGCAAAGTACGGGGGCGGCGTCGCGGTCGACGAGGTCATGGAGTTCTAGCACAACTTCTACGCGGTCTTCGTCGAGAAGCCGACGGGGATGGGCGCCTTCGAGATGCTCATCGACAGGTCCACGGGGGCGATCTCGCCCGAGTACGGGCCGAACATGATGTGGAATACCAAGTACGGCCACGGTGGGATGATGGGCTGGGGCTACGGGCAGGCTGGGCCGATGACGGTGACCGAGGCGCAGGCGCTGAAGGCGGCGCAGGCGTGGCTCGACGCGAACAGGCCCGGGGAGATGGCGGAGGACGCCCACACATTCTACGGCTACTACACGATACACACCGTCAGGGGCGGGGCGGTATCGGGGATGCTGAGCGTCAACGGCTACACGGGCGCGGTCGGGTATCACACCTGGCACGGAGCCTTCATCGGGGAGCGGGAGCTTCTCGGCTAACCGAAGACGCACCCGACTTCGGCTGATCAATCAGAGAGTCTAAGCCCGTACGGCTTCAGTCGATTGAAGTCTTGGTCGGCGGTCTCGAGACGGAGACCGTTAGCCATCGCCGTCGCCGCGATGAGCAGGTCGGCGTCGGGCAGCTGTTCCCCCTTCTTCTTAACGCCGTCATAAAGTTCACAGTAGGTTAGTATGACGTCGTTTGACAAGTTGAAGACCGGGTAGGTCTGCTCTATCAGTTCCTTTATCTCGGCCCTCTTCTCGGCCTTCACCCCGCGCAGTATCTCGACCAGGGTCATGGCGGAGATGGCGCCGGGGGTGGCTCTACCGTCCCTTATGCGGTCTATGACGGCGCTCGTGTCGAGTAGGTTCATTTCAGTCTGAGGTTCTCCCTGAACTCCTTAGCGTTCTCGGCGATCTCCTCTAGGTCCTTATCCGTGAGTAGCTCCCTGAGGCGTCTGAGTGCCCTCTCCTTCTTCGCCTCCTCGGCGGCTGCGTAGAGGTCGAGGAGGTAGGCCCCCCACTCCTTGTCGCCCTTGGCCTTCTCCAGGGTCGCCTTGACCTCCACGGGGACCGAGATGGTCTGGTACCTGCTCAACGACGTCACTATATAGTTATATAACTATATCCTTAAAAACATGGCGGATTGCCAGTCCGCCTCCTATAAGAATCAGAAAGGCGAAACTGTCTTCTAAGCGATCGGCCCCTCAGATAAGGCGTGATTTAGATGATCTACGAGTGGAGAGTCTACGAGGCCTACCCGGGTAGGATGGACGCGCTCAACGAGCGCTTCGCCAAGATCACTCTGAAGTACTTCGAGAAGCACGGCATCAAGGTCGTGGGGTTCTGGACCGCGATCGTCGGGACGAGCAACGTCCTCTATTACATGCTCGCCTTCGAGGACCTCGCCCACAGGGAGAAGGCGTGGGGCTCGTTCCAAGCGGACCCGGGCTGGGCCAAGGCTAGGAGGGAGACGGAGGAGAAGGCCGGTGGACCCCTCACCGAGAGGATCGTGAACATGATCCTCAAACCAACCGACTACTCGCCGATGAAGTAGCCCATAAAACGGGGGTGAGTTCATCGTTCAAAATAATGAACGTATGTTCAATATTTTACCACGTAGAGGATCGTAAACATGATCCTGAAGCCGAACTACTCCCCAATGAGGTAGCCCATATAACGACTTTCCTCAATACGTCTCCACCGCTACTCCCTTGATGCCCTTGAAGTGCCTCAGGTTCCGCGTGACAACCGCCTCCCCGTTGACACGGGCTATCCCGGCGATCATCGCGTCCTCCGGGTCCAACACGACCCCTTCCCGCCGCTTCTCGCCGTAGACCACGCCCGCCTCCGCAGCCGCCACATGATCCAAGGCGAGCTGCGGCAACGACCCAATCACGCCGATGATCCTCTCCAACTCCTCCCCCGGCCTAATCGTCAACGATAAACCCACGTAGAGTTCGAACACCGTCGGGGCACCGACCCAGACGGCAAGACCTTTCTTTTCGAACTCGGCCGCCTTCGCCACGGCAGCGGGGACCCCGGCCATCAGGTCGATGATAAAGGAGGTGTCAGCGAGCATGCTCCCTTACCCTCTCCGCCATCGAGACGACGCGGGTCGCGCTGGCGGCGCGTAGCTCCGCGACGGCCCCTCGGAGAGCCTCGGCATCCTCCTCGTTGAGGACACCGGCGAGCTCCATGAGTGAGCTCTTACCCGTGAGCCTATTCACGACGTCTGTGAAGCTCTCGTTCGCGCCCTTCAACGCCGCGAGGCGCGCATAGGCTTCATCCGAGATGGAGATGTTCTTCGAACCCAAGACCCATCTGTGTGTGTATGTGTGTGTGGATTAATAGGCGTTTCCACCTCCCCCCCCGCAAAGAGACGATGAAATGGCCATTTAGACGAAGCGGGGTACGACCTCGTCGGCGAAGAGCTCGGCCTCTTTCTTGAAGTCATCTCCCATGAAGCGGACCATGAAGAGGCTCACACCCGCGTCGACGTATCGCCCTATCTGCTCCGCTACCTGCTCTGGGGTCCCGGCGAGTGGTGGGCGCCTGTCGCCGCCGGCGGACCCGTATCGGGCCTGCATGTTCGCCGTGTAGCTCTTGAGGCTCATCTCCGCCCCCGCGGCGTCCTCCCCGATGAGGCAGTAGGCGGCCCAGGACCTCCTGATCTCCCGGGGGTCCCTCCCCGCCTTCTCGCAGTGGGCGTCGAGGGAGTCGTTCTTCGCCCTGAAGTCCTCGGGCTTCCCCGTCCAGGCGGCGAAGTTGCTCATGTCGGCGTGGCGCGCCACGGTGCGGAGGGTTAGCTGCTCTCCGCCACCCGCGATCATGAGCGGGGGATGTGGCCTCTGCGCCGGCTTCGGCGCGTTCCACGCCTCCTCGATCCGGTAGTATTTGCCCTCGAAACTGGGCGCCTCCTCCGTCCACATCCTCTTTATGATCTCCGCGGCCTCGTCGAGGCGTCTGACGCGCGCCGCGTTGCTCTCGTAGGGGTACCCGTATGCCCTGAACTCGCCCTCGTGCCAGCCGGTGCCAAGCCCCAGGATTAGCCGCCCGCCGCTTATCGAGTCGAGGGTCGCCGCCATCTTCGCCAGCAGCGGCGGGTGCCTGAACGGGTTGCAGAGCACGAGCTGCCCGAGCATGATCCTGCTCGTGTTGGCGAGGAGCGCCGCCGAGGTGGTCCAGCACTCGAACCGGGGGTCGCCCGGGTTCTCGTACATCCCGATAACGTGGTCAGCGACCCAGACGCTGTGATAACCCAGCCTTTCACATTGAAGAACATCGTCCAGAATCGGACTGTAGCCGGGCCTCTCCAGACCTAGGAAGACGCCGAAGTCGACGGAGGGCATGTAGAATAATCCTACCTATGCGATAAGACACTATCTCGCCGCCCCTCAGGGTTCAGAACATTAATGTCACCAAATTGGTAAGGAAACAATTGTTTGCCCAATGGCGAAGTACAGGACCATCTCCGTAAAAATCCCAATCGATCTAAAGGAGAGAGCCGCCAAGCTCGGCGTCGATACCACGAAGGTACTGCGTAGAGCCCTCGAAGAAGAGGTCAAACGTAGGGAGATCGAGGAGATAAACGCTGAACTGGAGCGCCTCAAACCGGTCCTCGACAAGCTTAGCGGTGCGGACGAGGTCGTTTCCATGATCAGGAAGGATCGTGAAAGGGGTTGCCTAGGGATATGAGCCGTTCCACCTCTACGTTATAAAAAAAATTTTCGTTATCTATGGTGGCGTAAGCTGGCGTGGCTACGGGAGCCCGTCCGCCTCGGCCACCCATCCACGATCGCACACCACAGAGCCCCGACGACACCCACGCTTCCGGCGCTGATCAACGTTTTATCCACCCGAACCCCGTCCAATACTATGCCTGAGTTCGGAGTCACACACGAGTCCGCCGACCTGAAGCGGGTCCTCGTCCACCACCCCGGGAGGGAGCTTGAGCTCGCCAACCGCGACCCCGTAGCCCACCACTTCGACTGCGCCGTCGACATAGAGCGGTTCCAGAGGGACCACCGCATGCTCATGGACGCCCTCACCGAGGCGGGCGTCGAGGTTCTGGACGTCGGGACGCTCCTCGCGGGGGACAAGCAGATGCAGGGACTGATAAGGCGGGCGCCGAACCTCGTCTTCGCCCGAGACTCGAGCACCGTGACCGAGGCGGGGGCCATACTCTTCCGCATGGGCCTCCCCAGCCGACGCGCCGAGACGCCCATAATCCGGGCCGCCCACGAGGCCGCGGGAACGCCCATCGCCCACCAGCTCAAGGAGCCCGAGACGTTCGAGGGGGGAGGCTTCGCCCTCCTGGAGGGGCGCGTCGCCGTCGCCGGCCTCTGCGACCGCGCGACGCAGGGCGCCCTAAACGACCTCGGGGACTTCCTCCTCAAGGAGCAGATTGTCGACCAGTTCATACAGCTCAACATGCCGAAGGGGCTCGTGCACATAGACGGCGAGTTCGCGGAGCTCCCCGGGAAGCGCGCCATCGCCCACCGCGCCTCTCTGGAGGAGAACCCCGCCACGTTCCGCACGCGGACCGAGGCGTGGGACGGCAGCTTCCTGGAGTGGCTCGTTGACGACGACTACGACATCATAGAGATCACGGACCAGGAGTACAACGACATGGCCGCGAATTTCCTCACGGTGCACAGCGACCTCTGCATCCACTACACGGGCAACCCGAGGGTGATGCAGGAGGTCAGGGAGAGGGGCATAGAGGTGGTACAGATACCCGGGGACGAGATGAGGAGGGGCTGCGGGGGCATCCACTGCATGACCTGCCCCGTCCTCAGGGTCTAAAAACCAGAAAGCTACGCCTTAAACCTCGAATAGAATAGGGCGCAAGAAAAACCAAAGAAGCACCATTGAAACAGCAAAAAATAGCCAAGGAGAAATCCTGTAGAGAACTCTCGATTCCCCCTTCTCACTTAACAACCTCCACACAAGAACAGACTCGAAAAAAGTCATAACCCCGACGGCGAGAAGCATAGTACCGTTGCTAAGCATTTTCTGCCGAAGCACTTCATACGGAATTATTCGAGGAAGCTTGTTAACCAATGACTCAAACCAGATGCTCTCGTCTATTAGACTAATACTGACAACCGTGATCAATCCAAATAAGAGATAAACGAGAGCTACGACCCTGTGTTGAAGTGGGTCATTCTTCAACCCTCATCCCTCATGGTTAGTCGAACGGGATCGTTGCCCTTTTAGCTTTCCACCCCGGGGGCTTCGTCCCGTCCACGCCCATACCTCCGCCCCTTAGCACTATGTCGTCGGCTGGCTGGAACCTAGTCGCTGTCCCCCAGACTACCTGCCTGAGGTCCGCGGCATCGATGTCCCCGTCGACGCAGATGGTGAGTCCCGGGCCATCAACGGCCTCCCTTAGGACGGCTTTCGCGTCGGAGCCCTCCGCCATCTTCAGGACGCGCAGGCGGGCGTCTCCCAGCGGGTAAGAGACCTCAGCCACGCCGAGGCGACGCAGGTTCGTGCCGGCTTCCACTTTGTGTATCTTCCGGGTTGGGCCAGTGGCGTCGACGATGGCCTTCGACGCTGTGCCTTCGGGGGAGGAGGGGTCGAGCCTGTGGCAGAAGACGCCGCGGAGCATCTCCATCCCAGACCCCAGCGCCATGTCGCACCGCTCCGCCATCGCCCCCAGAGAGGCGCCCAGGTCCCCGACGTCGACGTCCTCTGGGAGGAGCACGACGAGCTTCAGGTAGGGGTCGAGGCCGAGGGCGAGGAGCCCGACCTGCTTCGCGTAGCCGGGGACTGCCCTCGCCGCGGCCTCCATCGAGACCAGGCAGACGTAGTGTGTCCCCGAGACGGGCCAGGACATGTCGCGGACCGCCGGCATAGGCGTGAAGGCGCTCAACGCGCTGTATATCCTCGCCTGCTTCGGCAGGCCGCTCAACAACAGGTGCTCGTCGGAGTTGCTAGGCATAATCGTCTGGTAGACGGCGTCCCGCCGCATGGTGACGCAGCCCACCTCGAAGACGTTCCTCGTGGAGCGCCCGCTCAGGTAGCCAGTGTACTCGGTGAAGGGGCCCTCGTCCTCCTCCTCAAGGGTTATACGGCCCTCGAGCACAACCTCGGCGTCGGCGGGCACCGGGACGTCGACGGTCTCGCCATCGACGAGCCTCAGCGGCTCACCGATGAGCGACCCCGCGACGGCGTACTCGCCCGTTATCTTCGCCGCTGCTGCGAGGTAAAGCGCCGGGTGGGCGCCGATGATCACCGCGACGTCGAGCGGCCTCCCCGCGGCCTTCGCCTTCTCGAAGTAGCTCCACATGTTCCCCCTGCTGTGGAGCGTCGTCCCTATCCTCGACCCACCCTTCAGCTGCATCCTCGCGTAGCTCAGGTTCACCACCTCGGGCCTCGCCGGGTCCCTCGCGGCGACCAGCCCGCTCGTTATGTACCTCCCCGCGTCCTGCTCGTAGAACCTCAGGATGGGCAGCTTCGTGAGATCGACCTCGCTGCCCCTGAGCTTCACTTCCTTCACGGGGCCGCTGTTCACCGTCTCTGGCTCGACGCTCATCGCCATGAGGGCACCCCACTCCCTGTACATGTCCGGGCGCGTGGCGACGGGGCGCTGCGCCCCCTCAAGCGCCAGCTTGATCCTGTCCACGTGGCCGAAGACGTTCACAAGTAGCGGCTCCTTGAACCCCTCGACCCTCTCGAAGAGGAGGGCGGGGTTGCCGGGGGCGTGGGCAGCCTCCTCCACCCTCCGGGTGACATCGTACTCGTGGTTCACGGACTCCGAGACCCTGACGAGTTGACCGGGTAGCTCCCTCTCGACCCTCGCTAGGTATGTCCTGAGGTCGCGCATGGATAGGGATGAGTCAGACCCGATAAAAGATCGACGCGGCTACCTGAAGAGGTCGGGCTGGAACTCCTTGAAGCCCTCGGGGAAGTCCCAGGGGTCGACGACGAACTCGACCATGGCTGGGACGCCGCGCTCGTTCTCCTTCTGCGCCCCCCGGAGCGCCTTCTTCACTTCCCCGGGGTCGGTCACCTGGACGCCGTAGCAGCCGGAGGCCTGGGCTATCTTGACGAAGTCGGGCTGCGCCTCGAAGTCGACGGCGATGTACCTCTCCCTGTTCGCCCTCTCGTGGAGCTTTATCCACCCGAGGCTGTAGTTGTTCAAGACGACCCAGGTGACGGGTGCCTTGTGCTGGACCGCGGTGGGCATCTCCTTCATGAACATCTGGAAGGCGCCGTCCCCCGTCGTGCAGACGACCGGCCTCTCGGGGGCCGCAAGCTTCGCCCCTATGCATCCGGCGACGGCGAGGCCCATGCAGGTCTGCTCCCCCGGCGCCACGCAGCCGTCCAGGGCGCCCACCGCCCAGTAGGGCCAGTAGTAGCTCCAGAGGTCCTGGCTACCGTTCTCGTTCACCAGCACCGTCTTCGGCCCGAATACCCTGCACGCCTCGTAGATGACCCTCTTGGTCTTTATGGGCTTCGAGGAGTCGCCGCACTCGGCGTAGACCTCGGCCATGTAGGCGGCCGTCGCCTCGACGATGCCCTTCACCCGAGGCATCTTGGACAGGGGAGCCCTCTTCACCCGCCCACGGGCGTATGCTAGCATGTCCTGGATGAACAGCTTAGCGTCCCCCACCACGGGCACGGCTGGCTGGAGGTTACGCCCCAGCTCCGAGGGGTCTATGTCGACCTGGATCAGGGCGGCGCCCTCCGGGTAGTAGCTCCAGGCGGCTGTCTGGAACTCCTCGTTCCTGCTGCCGAGGGATATGATCAGGTCCGCGGACTGGTAGGCGTCCCGCCCCAGCCTCGTCCTGTATAGGCCGACCTGGCCCAGGGACAGGGGGTGGTCCTCGGGGATGACTCCCCTGCCGCTCGGCGTCGTCAACACGGGCGCCGCGAATAGCTCCGCCAGCTTCACCAGCTCCGCCGAGCAGCCGCTGTAGAGCGCCCCGCCCCCGGCTACTATGACCGGCCTCTCAGCCACGAGGAGCAGCTCCGCCGCCCTCTTCACGGCGTCGGCGTCGGGTCTCGTCCTGACGAAGGGTATCGATGGGTGGCGCCGCGTCTCCTTCGTCTTCTCCTGGCCGACGTCGAAGGGGACTTCGAGGTATACGGGGCCGGGTTTGCCGTTGACGGCGAGCGTGAGCGCTCTGCTGAGGGCCCATGAGGCGCGGTCCGCCCTCGGCAACCTGAAGCCCCACTTGGTTATCCCCCGGAAGAACTCCATCTGGGGCGCCTCCTAGAACGCGCCCTCCCCCTCGTGGGTGAGCGGAGCCGAGCCCCCCAGGGCGAGCATGGGGACGCACCCGCTCCACGCCTCGAGCACACCCGGGACGAGGTTCGCGACCCCCGGCCCCGGGCTGGCGAAGCAGACGCCGGGGCTCCTCCTCATCTTACCGTAGGCGTACGCCATGAAGGAGCCCGAGGCCTCGTGCCTCACCAGGACGGGCTCGATGTCGGAGTCGTAGAGTGAGTCGTAGAGGGCATCGGGGTGGCCGGGGAGGCCGAAGACGTGGCCCACCCCCTCGGCGCCAAGCCCCTCGACTATTGCGTCCCAACCGCGCTTCGAGACCAAAACATTAACCCGGAGGACTATCCGCCCGGGGAGTTGATAAAACCTGAGCCCAAGCGTCGAGGTCTCGCATCGGGATCATCTGGACGGTTGAATTAGATGGGTGAAAGATGAGGCGGGTAGTCGATCGGGGTTTAGAGGATACCCGGCTGCTTGGCGCCGGCCTTCGGCGCCTCTTCCTCGTCGTCATCGTCCTCCTTGCCCCCGTAGATGAACGGGAGGTCGTCGAAGCTGAGCTTCTCGCCCGCCGCCATCTTGCGTTGAGCCTCCTGGCGGAGCTCCTCGACGCGCGCGTTGACCTTAGCCATCTTGTCCCGCTCGACCTTGAGGTCGTCGGAGCGCAGCCCGTCCTTTATGCCCCTGAGCTGGAGGCTGATGCCGTCGAGCTCCTGCTCGGCCTTCTTCACCTCGCCGAGGTACTCGACGAACTTTCCGTGTGCCTGGTTCGCCTTCTCCCTCTCATCGTCCGCCTTCCTGTGGAGGAGGAGCATCGCCTCGTGGTGCTTCTGGCTCTCCTCGCGTAGGGCGTTCATCTCGTCGCGGACCTGGCGGATGCCCATCTCGGTCGCCTTCGCCTCGGCGGTCGCCTCCATCGTGGCCTCCATCCGCTTCGGCGGCTTCTTGAATGTGCTGAGCCTCTTCCTCAGGGTGTTCGCGCGCTCGGTGAGTTCGAGCTCCCTCTCCCTGTCGAGTAGCTCCCGGGTCGGGGTCGTCATGACCTCCCACTCGACCGAGTTGAGGTCCCTCTCCACGCGCCGCTTCTTGGGGAGCTCCCTGTAGCCCTGCTGGACCTCCTGCTCTATGCCGGCGAGCTTCTTCCGCTTCGCGTCGAGCTGGTCGTAGAGCGGCTGGAGGCGGTTCTTCACATCGGCGACGCGGGCGTTGATCTTGTCCCGCTCCTCCTTGTGTTTGAGAGCCTCCTCCCGCACCTTGCGGCTAGACTCGTTGATCCTGTCGCGCTCGTCGCGCCAGCGGTTGACGTGTTCGAAGAGTTCGCCCCTCTTCCTCCGGAGATCGGAAGCCATGTTCTCAAGCTGCTCTAGCTTGAGGTCTGTGCCAGACATCAGCAAATATACCACGTTGGGGGTCTCAGACCTACGCCTACTATTCACCACGCATCTCATTCAAAAAGGGATCGGCGCGGCGCACCACCTTGAGCGGTTAAGAAAGGGGTTCAAAACGGGGTAAAAGGGTTAACGGAGCCCCGATCCATCCACCCCAACAGTTATACTTTTATGTTTAATAACACTAAACGTTAGTTCGCTGCCTACGGGCGGCTCGTGGGGGTCTGGGGGGTCTTGGGGGCGACGATAGGTATCATCTCGTGCTTCGCGGCCCTCGCGTTCGGTCTCTTCTTCTTCGCCTACGCGGCGAAGTACTACGCGTCCATCTTGATCGCCCTGGCCACGCTCGGGAGGGGCAAGCGGGAGGAGGGGGAGGCCTCGGGTGAGGGGGAGGACCGGGGAGATGCGCCGCTGGTCTCGATCCACCTGCCGTTCTACAACGAGGCGAACGTCGCGCGGAGGATCATCACGGCGTGCCTCAACCAGGACTACCCCAACATCGAGATACTGGTCGCCGACGACTCCCGCGACGACACGGTGCGGATCATAAAGGAGCGCGGCTGGAGGAGCAAGCCACCGATAGTCAAGTTCCTCCACCGCAGGGACCGCAGCGGCTTCAAGGGGGGCGCCCTCACGGAGGCCCTACGATACATGGACCCACGCGCGGAGTTCGTAGCCGTATTCGACGCCGACTTCATACCCCCACGCGAAACGATCAGCCGACTCATCAACCACTTCAGGGAGAGTGACCAGCGATCCCTCAGGACGGACTTCCCTGAATTGCAGCCTCGGACGGGGGCCGGTAAGCCCGTCGCGGCGGTGCAGGGGTACCAGCTCCACTACCTGAACAAGTCGGAGAACTGGGTCACGAGGGCCGTCCGCGCCGAGTTCTCGGGCAGCTACATGGTCGAGAGGGTGGCCGCCGAGTGGTACGGGGCGCTAAAGATGGTGAGCGGGAGCGTCTTCATGCTACGCGCCGACGTCCTGAGGAAACTGAAATGGGGGACGAGCATCACCGAGGACTGGGAGCTCACCCTCAGGCTCTACATGGAGGGGTACAGGGTCGCCTACACGCCGCTGATCCAGGCCCCCGCCGAGATACCGACGACGATCCGGGCCCTCGCGAAGCAGAGGATGAGGTGGGCTGAGGGGCACACCTTCGCAGTCCGGAGGCACTTCCGGGGCGTCCTCACGTCGACTAAGCTGACCCTCGCGGAGAAGCTGGAGTTCGTCTACTTCGCCCCCTACTACCTGCAGGGGCTCATGCTCATGGCGGGAACCCTGTGCTGGCTGCTCGCCGAGGTCAACCACACGTGCCCGTGGTTCTGGAGCCCCGCCTTCGGCTGGGCCCTGCTCCTCAGCAACCTCCTCGCCGCGCCACTCATGTGCCTCGCGGGGCTCTGGCTCGAGGGTGACCTCCGATCCGACTACCAGGGGGTCTTCGGCCTCGTCGCCCTAACGTACATCCTCGCCCCCTACCAGGGCTACGCCGCCCTCCGCGGCCTGCTGGAGAGCGAGGAGGGGACGTGGATAAGGACCATGAAGACCGGGAGCGTCACCGACAGGTTCCTCAGGATGAGGCTGAGGAGCCTGCTCAGCTGGCTCAGCCTCGGCGGGAGGCTGGGGAGGCTCGTGCCCGGGGCGCCGCGGCTCCCCCGTCTCCCCATCCCGGCCCGGGGAATCTTCGGCGCAGTCTGCCTCCTGCTGCTCGTCCTCCCCCTGGCGGCGGCCTTCGCGGTGATCTAGATGGCGAAGTACTACACGCTCTGCGGCGGCGCCCTCTACGTCTACACCACGAGGGGCGAACCCCTCCTGGATTTAGGCGTCATACCAAGCGGCATGGGGCTGTTCGACCCGGACGTCTCCTGGAGGCTCTGCCCGTGGTTAGCCGTGACGGAGGATGCCCCAGCCGACGGGCTGAGGCTCGCCGAGATCATACTTAGGGCCGAGGGCTACGGGCGGCTCGAATTGGAGGGGGAGGCGCTCGAGGACTACTTCCTCCGCGGTGATGACGGCTTCCTCGCGGCCCGCGTCGCCGCGGAGGCTGAGGAGGCGGTGCCGATCCACCAGTGGACCCTCGACGGGAGACCCAGCGCGAGGACGAGGCCGGCGCCCCGCCGCCAGTCGAGGAGGAGTCGCGTGCCCAAACCCGCCCCTCTACCTCGAGCCAGCGATAGCTGACACCCCCGGATTGGAGCGGTAACCTAGGAATGCCAGTCCATACCTTCGATGATCTCGGCACCGAGGGGAGCAGCGGAAAAGGCTGGACGGTGGCATAACCTCCATGGCTGTCTCCGGCGTCGTGCTCGTGCTACTCTTCGCGGGCGGCTTCTACTACATGGGTACGATGGGGATATCGGAGATGGGCAACATCGGGCTCGGTATGTGCCTGCTGTCCGCCTTCTTCGACATCATCCCGATCCCGCCGCTCAACGGCAAGACAATCTGGGACTGGAACAAGAGGGCGTCCATCGTGCTGCTCGTGGCGACGTTCGCCCTGAACCTCTACTGGCTCATGCTCATGTGACCCCGCCGGACCAGATAACTCAACTCACTTCGCGTAAAATCGCATACACGCCACCATAAAGTTAAACTCCATTATCGGGTAAACCTATCTGGGTTATAATGAAGGAAGAGAAACAGGTGCCGAAGAAGGCACCCAAGGCGAAAGATATACCGGATAAGATTGCCAATAGGAAGAGAATCGATTTTCTCGTAACTTACGAAGTGGAGGGATCCAGACCCAAGAAACAGAGGGCACACGCCTACTCGAAGGAGGAGGCGGAGGAGATAGTGGCCACGAAACTAAAGGGACAGATATCATCCGGGGAGATCAACAGCTTTAAGATCATCTCGGTAGAAATGGAAAATCCACCGAAATAGCGCATTCACAAATCTTAATCCAAATAGTGCGCGCGCTTGTAGTTACACTCACCAATTCTGTTTATATTTTCGTTGTTAGAGATGGAAAGGGTTGTAAATCGGGGCACTCTATGGAGTGAGATTCGGCCTTGATGACTGTGCACAAGTTCGACAGGGATGCCAATGTGAGCTACGCGACGCTGATGAGGGAGGCCTTCGAGGCGGCGGTGAAGCTGGCGAGGACCATGGAGAGGGAGCTCGGCAAGGAGAAGGCGCATGAGATGCTTTGTGGATTAATTTATAGGGGTTAGTGCCTGTTCCCCTTCACCCCACTCCACCCGTCTACCCCTCACATGTTCACCAGCATATTATAGAGAGCCACCTTACCC
>Ga0265292_1002225_pt1 | contig 14021 bp, 10 predicted proteins | sample Munlanlewell296A_FD_189080 | JGI IMG/M metagenome (GOLD analysis project Ga0265292, IMG submission 189080) | Leachate microbial communities from a municipal landfill in Southern Ontario, Canada - Leachate well 296A | ecosystem: Engineered > Solid waste > Landfill > Unclassified | place: Canada...
GAGCCGGGTGCGGAGGTTCGATTCCTCCCAGGCGCGCCAAGTTCCAGGTTCTTTCCCAGCGTGGGCCATTAGCTCAACCCGGTAGAGCAGCTGACTCTTAATCAGGAGGTTGAAGGTTCGAATCCTTCATGGCCCACCAGCGAAACCAAGGGGTTACGGCGCCGGTCGTAGCCCCTTTTTCATTCTGTTCGCATCCCGTTCGCATTCCGTCCCGTTGCTCGGTTCCTTCTCGACGAACCCCTTTATTGCAGACAGCGTACTCGGTACGAAGGTCGTTTTCGTTTAGCATCGATTGACGTTCTTCCTTGTATGTGCTACATATTGCACCTGAGGTAGCACAAAGGCATTAGGCATCCTCGGGGGCGATGAGACAGGAGGGGAAATATGAAGAATCTGACCATACGGGAAGCACGGCAGTCGCTCTCCCACCTGGACCGGTTGCTGGAAGCCGAAGGGGAATTGACCATTACGCGCCGCGGCAAACCGGTTGCCCACGTCGTGCAGGTCGGTCGCAAGAGGGAAATGCCCTCCCGCAAGTCGTTGCGTGAGAGTATGCCCCGGATGAAGCAGGGGAGCGAACGTCTTGTCCGGGAGGACCGGGATGCCCGGTAGGGACGTCGCTTACTTCGACACCAGCGCCCTTGCCAAGTGGTACCTGAACGAATCTTTTTCCGATGATGTCGAGCGGTACCTTATGGAGCACGGGCCGGTCGCGATCAGCGACCTGACGGTGGTGGAGATGCGCAGTCTCCTTGCCCGCCGCAGGAGAGAGAAACATGTCGATCCCAAGCTGGAGATCCGGGTCTTCGCAACGTTCGAGGACGATATCCGCCGGGGTTTTCTGATTCGTCACCCGATGCCGGCGACCGCAGGCGCTGGAGCCGTCAACCTCATTTCGACTCTTCCCGACGTTCCGCTGCGGACGCTGGATGCGATGCATCTGGTCATCGCGCGGGAGATCGATGCCTCGATCCTTGCAACCGCCGACCGAATCATGGCCGCCGGTGCACATGAAATGAGTTTTTCGGTGGTCCGTTTCTTCAGATAGACAAAAACCCACGCCGGTCCGGCCGCGTCGAATCTGGTAAAGTATTCCGCTATGGCCGGGAGTGATTTCCAGGACCTTCAAGCGATCATCGGGGCCATCCCGGGTGAACGGTTCCGTTTCCTGTCGGCCGAGCGGCGAAGGGCCTACGCGGCCATCCTTTGGCTCCTCCTCCAACATCGACGTGCCCATCGGATCGAGGTTTATTACGACGATCTCATGGTCGAATCCCTGAACGTGGTCCCCGGCGTGGAGCCGGGGAACTACGACCCCGACACGTTCCGGTCGGACATCGCGCAGCTCGAAGACTGGGGAAACCTGGCGCCGAGGCGCCTCGAACCGCGGCGGATCGAGACGCTCGCAGACCGACACCTCCGAAAATTCCTCTGTCGCCTCGATGACGAAACGGCCGCGGTCCTTGAATTTCTCGAAGGGCGCTCCCGTCTCGATGCCGCGGCCCTGTCCGGGCACGGCTCCCATTTCCTGAGGGATGCGGCGGACCGGCTCAACGAGGCGCTTCGTCTTGCTTCCATGCTGCGGAAAAAGGTTGCGACACCACCGTATCCGGACGAAGATGCGGACGGAGACGTTGGTTCCGAGGACTCCGCGATGGACGGAATCGACCGGGAGGGCCCGAATGACGCCGATCGGGCGGTTGTGGAGCACGAATACCGTGAGAAGTGCCTGCGCGTGGCCTACCTGTGCGCCGAGGCGGACCGGAAAGTCGACGACGCCGCCCGCGAGCTGTCCGCTTTCGATGCGGCCCTTGTCGCCTTCGCCGTAAGCCCTTTCCGCCTGGAAGCGCTGGCGGAGGTCGTCGAGCGCCTGGAGCGGTACGTGGAGGACTATATCGCCGAGGCGACGGAACGTGCCCGCAAACTCCATCGTACGGCGAAGAAGCTCCTCGGACGCGGCTTCGCGCAAACCCTTCGCACGACCCGGGATACCGTCGATCGACACCTCCGGGAGGATCCCTTTGCCGCGCCGTCCGCAGGAAGCTGGCCCGATCCGCTGGCCGTCTGCGAGCGGCTCGTCCCGTTTTTCGCCCCGGGAGGGCAGTACGACCTGCTGCTGGAGCGGGTCCATGCGGCGGCAAGGGATGTCGTCAAGCGACTCCATGCCCATATCGCCGGCGTCCGGGCGCGGAACATCCGGATCGAGACGTTGCGGGACCGCAGCCGGGAGATGGCCCGGATCGGGGACAAGGAGGTGGCGGCCGCCAACCGCTGGGTCAACGCGCTCTTCGCATCGGCGCATCTTGTCACCGACTTGCGCACGGGTACTCCCGACGACCGCGCACCGCTGCCCAGGCCCGCAAGGCGTTACCGGGTCGTCCGCGGAGGCAGGGTCGGCGCATACCTCTCAGCGAAAGAGGGAAGGCCCGGCCAGGTGCGGGCCCTCCACCGCGGGCGGCTCCATGAACTTGGGCGGTTCGTCGAGGAGCGGATCCTGCGCAGCGAGGCCGCGGCGCTTCTTTCCGCGGCGGACCTCGATGGGGTCGGGGACGCCCGGACGCTCATGACGGCGGTGAAAGCCCACGATCTGCGGGCCGGCAAGGATCGCCGGTATCTGTCGTATCGCATCCACCGGGACAGGAATCCACGGAACGGAGAGCGGGCCCGCTTCGCTTTCGGGGAAGGGGATTTCGACGCCCCCGACCTTCTCTTCCGGCGCGACGACGGGGGAAAACCGTGACGGACGAGCGGACCGGCGCCGCGGGAGAGCTCCTGACCCTCGCACTCGAGAAGAAGGGGGCGGAGCGGGTCCGCGCCGTGTTGAACGTCCTCACCGAGTCCACCTTCTTCTACCGCGAGGACGATCCGGATCTTTTCCTCTTCCTTGTCCGCAACAAGAGCGGCGTTCGGAAATTCGTGGAACATTTCTTCGGCTGGCGGCTTCACGTCGACCGCCATGTGGCGCGGCTCATCAAGGAGCGGCAGTACAACGACCGGTTGCGCCCAACCCAACGGGACATCTTCGACCTGCGGCGGCGGGACGAGTGCCTCCTGTTCGCCATCCTCCTCGAGTTCCACGAAGAGGAGGTCCACCGCCAGAACGTCTCTCCCGACGACGACCGTCCCCTGCGGTTCCTCCTGTCCGACTTCGTCGCTTTCGCGCTGCGCCGGTTCCGGGAGGAGACGGGGGAGGCGTGTCCGTCGGAGCAGCGTATCTTCGAGGCCGTCAAGCCCCTGTTTCTTCAACTCGACCGGCACCGGTTCGTGCGCCTGGTGGACCGGAAGGCCGCGGAGGCGGGAGAGGAACTTCCCGCGGGAATGGAGGAGCATTCCCTCTACGAGTTTCTCCCCGGCATCCGTTGCTACGACGCTTCCCAGGCGGCACGGGAGGTCGTGATCCGGGCCTACCGGTCGGCGGTCCCGGGCGAGGAGGCGCCGGGGAGCGACGGCGCTCCTTCCGCCGAAGACGGCTCCAACGGAGAAGGCTCATGAGCGGGATTTTCCACATCCGCCGGATCCGTCTGATCCATTTCCACAACTTCGTCGACGAGACGCTCCCCGTACGGCGCAACCTCTTCCTGGTGGGCGACAACCAGAGCGGGAAGACGACGGTCCTTGACGCCGTTCACTTCGCCCTGACGGCCGGGGTGGATATGGAGTTCAACGCCGCCGCCCGTTTCGGCCCCCGGAGCGACGCGGGACGGAACCTGGCGAGCATCGTTTTGCGGTACGACCTCGAGAAGGACGTCGCCCTGCGAGGACCGTGCGTCGCCTACGCCGCCGTGGAGGTCCGGGAAGAAGACGACGTCACCTTCCACACCTTCGGGGTCGGAGTATATGCGACCTCCATCGACGCCCAACCGGAGGTGTGGGGGTTCATCGCCCGTGCGAAGGGGCTCGACGAGGTGGGCCTCGTCGTGGAAGAAATGTGTCCGGACGGCGTTGTGCGCCCCCGCCCCGCCGACCGCGGGGAACTCGAAGAGATCCTCGGACGGGACAAGGTCTTCGACAAGGGACGGTACCGGACGGCGCTCGCCCAATTCCTCTACCGGGACCGGGACGCCTACCAGCGCGTCCTGGAGCTGATCACGGCGGCCAAGTCGTATCGGGAGCTTGTCGCGAGGGCCCGCAACCTCGACGATCTGTTCATCGGCCTTCTTCCCCCGCCGGCCGAGTCTGAATTCCGGGAAGTACGGGACGCGCTTCGGGCGATCGACGGCATCCAGGCCGATCTCGACGACCTCGAGTCGGAGCTTGGTATCCTGCGGAATATCCTCGAGAGGCTGGGCGATGCCCGGCGGGAGACGGAAAAGATCGCCCGGTACGAATACGTGGGGGCGGAGCTGGCCATGCGCGAGGCCCGGCAGGATCACGAAGAGGCGTCCGCCGCTCTCGAAGAAGCGCGTCTCTCCGTCGGATCCGCGACGGACCGGCTTGCGTCGGCCGAGTCGCGGGAATCGGCCCTGGCGGATTCGCTGCGTACCGTGCGGGGCGGAGAGGGGTTCGCCCTCGTGGAGCGGGAGGCCGAAGCGCGGCGCGACCTCGAGTCGGCGGAAAACGACCGGGACAGGGCCCGGGAGGATCTGCGGCAGAGGGACGCGGATCTGCGGCGGGCCCGCGATGTTTCCGGGGAAGCCCTGCGATTTCTGGAAGACGCGCGGCGCCTGGCGCAGGAAGCCGTCCGGGAGTCGTCGGAAGGGGTCGCCCATTGCGGCCCGGAGGCTGCCCAGGCCGTCGGAGCGTTCGCCGATGCCGCCTTCGCGATCGAGGCCGGCGTCCCGTTCGATCCGGCCGTGATCCGGAAATCATTTCAAACCTTGCGCGCCGCCCTTTCCGGGGCGGCCCTCACGGCCGGCCGGATGGAAGCCCGCGCGGAAGGGGAGTTCCGGCGCTTGTGCGACGAGGCCGGCAAGAAGGAGCACGAGGCCGATGCCGTACGGGAGAGGGCCGAGGTGCTTCCCGACATTCCGCGCTACGAGGAGTTGCTCACCGTATTGCAAGAGCAGGCGGCAGGGGCGGTCCCCTTGTACCGCCTCCTCGAATTGTCTCCGCAGCTTCCAGAGTCCGCCGGCAGCGTCCTCGAATGTTTCTTGGGGCCGCGCGTACTCGCGGCCGTGGTGGCGCCCGCGTCATGCCATGCCGCGGCAAGGGCGGCCGTTTTCGCGCACGGACATGGCGTCGAAATCCTCGATACGGAGGATCTTCGGAAACGACGGGACCCCGCGGCGCCGGGCACATTGCCCGCGTTCCTCACGCCCGTCGGCGACGAAGAGCCGGGTCGCCTGGTGCTATCCTACCTGACCCGCATCGCCGGAGATGTTACGGTGCTGCCGCCGGAAAAGGGGCGCGACGGGCATGGGCGCGTCGTATGGACCGACGGGCGAATGTACGATGAAGGCGCCGAAGCGCGAATCGATCCGGGGCCGCCGCGGTTTTTCGGCGAAGAGGCCCGCAAGACCGCAGCCCTTGCCGAGGAATCGCGTCTTCGGCGGGAAGCGGTGGAGCTGCGGCGCGAAGCCGGTTTCGCCGAAAAGGAGGCCGCCGACCGGCGGAGCGCGGCGGCGGCGTGCCGTGCCGCCGGGGAAGCTTTGGATGCGGCGCCCCCGGAACTCCTTCTGGCGCGGAAAGACCATGCCGACGCCGCCGCGAAGGCCGTCGCCGCCGTGGAGGCGTCATTGACCTCGGCGACGACGGCCGTAGAGGCGGCGGAGGCGCGCGTGGGCCGGTGCCGGGACCGCCAGGCGGAGCTTTCGGCGGCGGTGGCGGCGCAAGGGCTCGCGCAGCTGCGGCAGCGTGCCGGGGAACTGGAAAAGGAACTGGATTCGGCCCGCCGGGAGAAGGAGGAGGCGCTCAAAGGGCTCGAGCGGCGCCGGGCGGTCGTGGAGGAGAAAGAGAAGCGTCTCGTCGGCGCCCGATCGAGGCGGGAGGCGGCGGAGAGCGAGGCCGAGCAGCGAAGAGAGGCGCTCCGAAACCTGATCGAGCCGGTCCACCGGACCGATGTGGACGATTACGTCTTCCGCCTCATGCGGGGGAGCCAGATCCATTCCGCGAACATCAAGGAACTCGTCCAGAACGCGCACAACGCCCGCACGAAGGCGTTTGCGGTGATCCAGTCTTCCGACGGGATCCGCAACGAGCGGATCTACCACCGGTACGGTTTCCGCCTCGACGAGGAGCATCGTGAGGTCCGGGATCCTTCGGGGCGGCCCGTCGAGGAAGCGTACGGGGTCCGGGAAGAGGAAGTCCGGTCGCTTCAGACGGCCCTGGACGAGAAGACGCGGGATCTTCTGGAGCGGGTCGTCATGGCGGGGCTCGTCCGGCGGCTCCAGGGGCAGGTCCGCGACCTCGAGGAAACGATCCGGGGGATCAACCGCCTTGCGGCGGACCTTTCCTTCGGCCAGAGCCGGTTCCAGTTCTCCCTGAAAAAACGGACCGAGTATCGGCGGCTTCTCGAACTGCTCCAGGAGGAGTCGATCCTCCAGCCGGCGGTCCGGGAGGAGCTGCGCGATTTCTTCCAGGCGAGGCTGGACGAGTTCAAGCGCAGCCGCGAGGGAGACGTCCCTGAAGTCCTCGATTATCGGCGCTGGTTCGAGTACATCCTCCTCGTGTCGAGCCGGCGGGACGGGGAGGCGTCCGAGCTTCCCAGGCAGCGTCTCCGGTTCGGATCCGGCGGCGAGCAGGCGGTTCCCACCTATCTCCTCGTCATCGCCGTGGCATCGCTTCTTTTCAACAGGACGGGGGCCCGCCTGCGGCTGCTTCTTCTGGACGAGGCGTTCCTGGGGATCGACGCGGGGCGGCGCGAGGTGCTCCTTCAGTTCGCCGACCGGGCGGCCGTCGACTTCATCGTCGCGACGCCCGAGCTCGACGGCGTCACGCCGGCCCTGCAGGCCTCGAGCACCCTGTTCATCGAGAAGACGCCGGAGCAGGACGTCTTCGTGGGCGACTTCCACTGGCAGCGCCCGGAAGTCCAGGCAAGCCTCTTCGAAAAGCAACCGGATGTGCGGCCGGAGGACCTCGTCATCGGCTTTCCCCAAAAGCCGTGAGCTCTCGAAGGACGACCGACCTGCAGGACCGGATGTCCCGTGACCGGGATCTGCGCACCGTCGTCCACGCCCTTCTGGACCGGTGCGATCGAACGGGGAATCTTCCCGCGAAGATGATCTACCGATGCGAGCGCGACGGGGAGAGGGACGCCCTGATCCGGCTGCTCTCCGCCAAAGCGGCGAAACCGGCCGCTGGAGACGTCCTGGCGGTCCGTCTCGACCTCGAAAAAGCGGACCTTGCGCTTCGGGAGGACGGCGGACCTTCTCTGCGGGAACTTCTCTACAAGGTGGCGCGGCGGGTTCCGAGGGACACCCAGGGAGAGAAGGCCGCGTTGGCCGCCCGGGCCTCGGAAACCGTCCTCTCCCTGACGGACGGCGCTTCAGGCGCTGCCCGGTCCTTCCTGCTCGATGCGGCCGGCCGCATCTCCCGGAGACAGGGGGAACTCTTCCGGCAGGCTTGGGAGAACGGGTTCGAAGGCGTGACGGGGGAGTTGGAAACCGTCGCTCGATGCATCGCCGCCGCCGAAGTCAACGAAGGCCCCGTGCGGCTGGCGAACTTCTCCCGCCGCGCCACGGGTTCCACGAAGGGCCTTCGCACGGGAGACGCCCGCTATGTCATGGTCGCCGACGCCCTCCTGCGCTTCCTGCCTGGGCTCCCGGAACGTGTGGAGGCCGAATCGCCGAGGGACCCGTCGGAACGCCGCCGCCTCGCGCTGGAATGCCTTGGCATCTTCCGGAACGAAACGCCGGTCGACGTCCTCTGCTTCGGCAGCTTTTTTCTCGAGAAGCGCGGCGCCCGCCTCGATTCACCCGCGGCGCACCGGGCGTTGGGCGAACCGGTCCGTCTCATGCTCCTCCACCTGCGGGATGCCCGCGTCTCGCGGATACGGGCAACCCGAATCGTCTCCATCGAGAACGAGACGACGTTCAACGATTACGTGGACCGGCAAAAAGAAGGGGGAGGCGAGGAGATCGTCCTGTGCAGCCAGGGGCAGGCCAACTGGGCGGTGGTTCGGCTATTGCGCTTGATCCACGAGGCCGCCCCGTCCGTTCCGGTCTTCCACTGGGGCGATCTCGACCGCTCCGGGGTCCTGATTCTGAGAAGTTTGCGCCACCGGTCGGGTGTCCCTGTACAGCCGCTGCACATGGATCGGGAGACCTTGCGCCGGTTCTCCACGGAGGGCCTTCCCTTGCCGCCGGGCGAGAGGGAGGAGATCGAGACGTTGCTCAAGAAGCCGAAGGGAAACGTCGGAGATGATCTCCTTGCCGCCATCCGGGATACCGGAAAATGGGTGGAGCAGGAGACCGTGGCGGACGCGGTCCTCCGCCCGGATAAAGCCGCAGGCATGGGATAATTCGGTAGGTAACCGATTTACACACTCACAGGGACCCCAACCAAGTTGTAATTTCTCCTGGATTGGCCCTTCCTTGGCGTCGCAGATCGAGTGGGCTATGCAACCTGCCGACTCTTGCGATGCGCAGGGCCGGTACGGCCGTCTGCAATTTTCCCCGAAACGCTTATCCTCCCGTCCGGGATCAGGCGCTTGATCTTGCGAATACCCTTTGCCGCGGGGGAGTGACTGACCTCGTAGAGATCCCAGGCGAGCTGAAGATTGAGCCAGAACTGCGCTTCCATGCCAAAAAGCTGCTCAAGACGGAGCGCCGTGTCCGGTGTAACGCCTCGCTTGGCGTGAATGAGCTCATTCACGCGGGGATACGACACCCCCATTTTCCCGGCGAGTTCCGTCTGCGACAGGCCCATGGGCTTTAGAAACTCCTCGAGTAGCATTTCTCCAGGATGAGTCGGTGGTCCATGCGTCGGGATGCGAACCATGTTGTCCTCCTTATTCGGCAGCTTTCCCCTGGTCATCGAAGGGCGCCCTCTCCCTCCACCAGGACCACCTTCTCCCGTTTCGCTTCGTCGAGCATCGCGGGCGTGAAGCCGCTGCGGCTGAACAGAATGAACCGTTCCTTCCTCTTGCCGGCGTGCCACTCCACCAACCCTGCCTTCCTTCGAAGGTTCCGGAATATGTCCGTCCCGACCTTCCTGCCGCTCCACTTGCACTCCCCGAACCAGATGGCGCGGGATTCCTCGTCGAGTGCAACGAGGTCGATCTCCTCGTTCTTCGACCACCAGCGGCCCAGGGAAGTAACCGGCATGTTCCTCTGTCGGGCCATGTCCAGGAAGGTCTCCCGGGAGATCGACTCGTAGGCATCGCCCACGTGTTGGTCGAGGGTTTCCTGGATTAGCTTGAGAACATATTCCGCATTGCCGATTTCCAGCCGTCCCCGGTTCGGGAGGACATACTTGAACCAGAAGGCGAAGAACCGGTCGTGAAGCCGGTACAGTCCCAGCCGGCTCTTGTCAGGGGCCTTCTCGGTGGCGGGGACCTCCTTCTCGACGAAACCCAGACTTCTCAAGATGTCGAGGTAGCGGGAGAGGTGGGCCTTGTCGAATCCCGTATCGTTTATGAGCTCCGCGAGCTTTCTCTTCCCCTGTGCGATCGCTCGAAGGATGACGTAGTAGTCCCGTGGCTCCCGGAACTCCTCCCGGAGGAGGAACTCCGCCTCATTGTGAAGGAAGGTGTTCCGGGAAAGGATCAACTCCGAGATGTTCCGCAGGATGCTCTCGTGCGGCCGGACCTGCTCCAGGTAGGCCGGGATCGTCCCGAACGTGGAGTAGATGGCCGCGCGTTTCTTCAGGTCGGCTTCCGGGAAGAAATCCCGCAATGCGCTGAATTTCAGCTCCTCGACTTTCAATGAGCCGGTCCGGCGACCGTAAAGGGGAGCTTTCGAGAACAGGACCTCTCGCTCCATCATCCCGATGCTCGATCCAAGGAGGATCAGGAAAAGCCGGGTATCCTTGAGGTGGGTGTCGATCCCCTTTTGAAAAATGGAGGAAATGGCCCGGGTGGCGCTGACCAGGTAGGGGAATTCGTCGATGGCGAGGACCAGGCGCTTATCCGTGCTCTTTTCCCGGATGTACCGGAAGAACTGCTCCCAGTCCCGGAAGCCTCCTTCGATCAGGATCCGGTCCTGGAAATATTCCCCGACCGACCTGCCGAGGTTTTTCAACTGCTCCTGCCCGGATACGGTATCGGCGAGGAAGTAGATGGCGGGCTTGTCCTTGATAAACTCCTGGACGAGGCGGGTCTTGCCCACCCGACGTCTGCCGTAGAGAGGGATGAACCGGAATGACGGCTGCCGGTATTCCGCCTCGAGAAATTCCAGTTCCTCCTGCCGGTCGACGAACCGCATGGCCTCCCCCACAATAGGTATAATCCTGTTTAGACTAAACAGGATTATACTATTACAGGGCGATCCGGCAATGGCATATTTGGGGCAGTTTGTGTGGGGAAGGATTGTTGGCCAAATGGAGACAGGAGGAGGGCGGGCGTAGATGTCGGCATTCCAGCCCCTGCCACAAGGGGGCGGCGGCGCTTATCTTCTACTATGGTTTAATACGCGTTATGATGACTGCATAGGTGGATACGCCCCAGTGCCATAAAACCGGGGTATCAGGGAGGCCACGATGAAGCTCTCTGTGGAAGTGACGGGCATTCAGGAGCAGCAACTCTCCGAGGCTGCCCGGCGACTGAACGTCCCGGAGGAGGAGCTGGCGCTTGCGGCCGTGAGGGATCTGCTCGCACAACGCGAAGCGGATTTTGATCGGGCGGCCGCACACGTCCTCGCGAAGAATCGCGAACTGTACCGTCGCCTTGCGTAGTGCGATTCCTCACGTTTGCTGAGGTTCTGGAACCTCGTCTTCTCTCTGATTCAAAATCATCCGTAAAGTGTGGTCGAGATGGCCTTCTCGAATGGATTCGTTCCCATGTGGTGTTTCTCAAGAAGTGACGATTCTGATCACCTGCGGAGATCCCGATGGGATTGAGCGAAGAGTTCTGCGATGACCCTGGGAAACAGACCCGGTGGCGGGCGTTTCTCAGGAAAGGACGATTCGCAGATTAGTTGCAACCATGAAAGAATTGAGGCAAAGGTGGGGAAGAGGGCTTCGAATCTGGAAACGGTGTTGGATCGCCGGTCGCTGCGGCGCATGGCGGGCGCGAGGTCGTTCGAGCGGGGCGAAGAATATTTCGCCGACGGGCAAGTGGGCGCCTTGGTCGAGCATCAGGGAACGATTGTGGCGAAAGTCCAGGGGACCCGGCCGTATCGGGTCAAGCTGTGGGTCGAGAATGGGGAGCTGGGATTCTTGTGCACCTGCCCGGTCGGGGCCGACGGCGCCTTCTGCAAGCACTGCGTCGCCGCGGGTCTGACCTGGATCGAGGGCAGGCATACGGTGACACACGGCAAGAGCCGGTCGAAGCCGGCCGTGACGATGCAGGACGTCCGAGCCCATCTTGCGACGCTGGACAAGGGCACGCTTGCCGACATGCTGATCGATCAGGCGATGGAGGATGACCGCCTGCGGCAGCGTCTGCTCATGAAGGTGGCGAGGAAAGGCCCCAAGGGGCTTGATGTGGCCACGTATCGTCGAGCCATCGACGAGGCCGTCGACGCCGGCGGGTTCGTGGATTACCGCGACGCTTACGATTATGCCCGGGGTATCGAGGAGGCGGTCGATTCCGTCGGGGAGCTGTTGAAGGACGGCCATGCAGCCGAGGTCATCGAATTGGCCGAGCACGCCCTCGAATCCGTCGAAGATGCGATCGGATCGGTCGACGACTCGGACGGCCACATGGGCGGAATCCTCGAGCGTCTCCAGGAAATCCATCACAAGGCGTGCAAGAAGGCCAAACCCGACCCGGAAACGTTGGCCAGGAGGCTCTTCGAGTGGGAGCTGCGAACGGATTGGGATACCTTCCACGGCGCAGCGCAGACGTACGCGAATATCCTTGGAGATAAAGGGCTGGTAGTCTACCGGAAGCTCGCCGAGGCGGAATGGGCCAAGGTACCGGCCTTGGGCACCGGTCGGGACGATTCCCAAAAGTACGGGAAACGATTCCGGATCACTCACATCATGGAGACGCTGGCCGGCCTGGCGGGGGACGTGGAGGCTCTCGTTGCGATCAAGCAACGGGATCTCTCCTCGGCCTACTCTTATCTCCAGATCGCTGAAACCTTTAAGGGTGCCGGGATGCACGACCTGGCGTTGGAGTGGGCCGAGCGCGGGGTCAAGGCCTTTCCCGTGCGGACCGACGGGCGCCTCCGGGAGTTATTAGCCCGAGAGTACCACCGCCTGAAGCGCCACGACGAGGCGATGGCGTTGATCTGGACCGAGTTCACTGAGTCGCCGGCTCTCGATCGGTATCGGATTTTGAAGGCCCACGCCGACCGGATCGGTCTGTGGAACCACTGGAGGGAGAAGGCGCTCGAACATCTTCGAGAGACCATCGCCAAGGCAAAGGACGGGCGGAAAGATGACGGGTGGGGCCGGTACGTCGCGGCCGACCATTCGGATTTCGTCCGGATCTTCCTCTGGGAGAAGGACGTGGAGGCGGCTTGGCGGGAAGCCCATGCGGGCGGGTGTTCGGATGGCCTATGGATGGATCTCGCCGGGCAGAGGGAGAAGGACCATCCCGAAGACGTGCTCCCGATCTATCAGGGGCAGATCGAGCGCACGTTGAACCGGAAGAACAAACAGGCGTACCGCGAGGCCGTCGCACTGCTTCGGAAATTCCGTGACCTTGCGGTCCGGATCGGCGATGAGACGAGGTTCACACGGTATCTGGCATCCGTGCGCGCAACGCACAAGCCGAAACGGAACTTCATGAAGTTGCTTGACGGGGAATTCGAAATATCCCGCTGAAAACCAGAACGGCCTTTCCCGCGATTCGGACCCGGTTTCCGGAAACCTCGCACAGGATCTCTCCACTTCGGCGGCTGACCTGCCGGGCGCGCAGGATCGTCTTGCCGAGCCTTTCCGACCAGTAGGGGGCCAGGGAGCACTGGGCCGAACCGGTTACCGGGTCCTCGGTAATTCCCTGGGCCGGCGCGAAGAACCTCAGCACGTAATCGACGTCGCCGTCCCGGCCGGCGCCTGCTGCCGTGGCGCAGACGGCGAAACCCCCCATCGATTTCAGCTTCTCCATGTCCGGGGCGAGGCGGTGCACCACGTCCGGGTCGTCGAAGACGACGATGGTGTCCCGGGCTTTGAGGACGGCCGCGGGACTGGCGCCGAGTGCCTCGGAAAGACCGGGCGGCTCGGGGATCGGCACGGCCGGCCGGCTGGGGAAATCCAGGCTGAAGAGGTCTCCGTCGCGGGTCACGTGAAGGGGGCCGCTCCGGGACCGGAAGGTGACGGATCGGCGTGCCGGCTCCAGGAGGTCCATCAGGACGAAGGCGGCGGCCAACGTGGCGTGTCCGCAAAGGTCCACCTCGACCGCGGGTGTGAACCAGCGGAGCTCGAACTCATCTTCCCTGGACACGAAGAAGGCTGTCTCGGAGAGGTTGTTCTCGGCGGCGATCTTCTGCAGCAGGCCGTCGGCAAGCCAGTCGGTGAGCGGGCAGACGACGGCCGGGTTCCCCTCGAAAAGCCTGTCGGTGAAGGCGTCGACCCGGTAAATGGGGATGATGGACGGGCTTCCGCTCGATGCAGCGGGTACGTCTTCAAGCCCATGAGCGTCCTCGGGGAGGTCCCAGCCGACATCGGATAGGTCCCAAGCCGATCCCTGCCAATTTCGGATGATGCCGTTCTCTTCGCACCGGGGGCACGCCCAAAGGATCTCTGGCGGGTCCTCCTTCCCGATCCGGACATGGATCCGCCCGGGACACCGCTGCCGGCCGGGCCGGCGCCGGCACCGCATGTTCGTTTCCCCCCACTGTTCCGGCAAGAAAAGGGAAGCTTTCTCGATGATGGATCCCAGATATTCGGTTAAACGCCTGGCGGGTTCCGGGATACGGGGATCCGGATCAAGGGGGTCGGGGAGATGCGTCATGTCGGTGATGTATGTGCTGCCTCTTCTCTGCTTGGAGCGGGAATCGGATTGTGTCAAGGATGCCTCCAGCAGGAAAAGGAAT
>Ga0265292_1002226_pt1 | contig 14016 bp, 9 predicted proteins | sample Munlanlewell296A_FD_189080 | JGI IMG/M metagenome (GOLD analysis project Ga0265292, IMG submission 189080) | Leachate microbial communities from a municipal landfill in Southern Ontario, Canada - Leachate well 296A | ecosystem: Engineered > Solid waste > Landfill > Unclassified | place: Canada...
ATTTCATCGACGAGGAATTTGAAAAACCTCTGCGCGTGCTGAACCAAAAACACGACGTCGTTGCGATTCAGTTGCTCGATCGGCGCGAGAAGGAAATTCCGAACGTCGGCTTGCTTAAATTGCAAGACGCGGAGACGCTGGAAGAAACGTGGATCGATACGACCGATAAAGATTTTCGCCAGATGTATGCCGACCTGATCGATCAAAAGCGTCAGCGGTTTGTCAAAGACGCCAAGAGCATGAATCTGGACTTGATTCAAATCGACGATTCGGAATCTTATGTCGATCCGCTCGTGCAGTTTTTTAAAAATAGGGAGAGAAGGTTTCGGTGAGCGATTCCGGGGCGACGCCTTTTAAAATGAGACAACGAAAGAAAACAAAAAGATTGAACGACATGAAAATCGTTCTCGTAGTTTTATCGGTTTTCGTGCTCGTCGTCGCCGGTTTTTCCGAAGCGATCCCGATCACCGTGCAGGTGCGAACCGATACGACAATCGCTACGATCGGCGACCGGATTCAGATGACGGTTCGTCTATCGTATCCGGAAGGAACGCGGTTTCAATTTCCGTTCATCGAAAAAACACTGGGCGAGACGGAAGTCGTCGGTAACCGTTTCTCGGAACCGGAGAAAATTGCGGGCGGTTTGACGCAGACGTGGACGCTGGAACTGGCGGTTTTCGACACCGGGATCGTGACGATCCCGCCGCTTGAGATTCGCGCACAGTCACCGTCGGATACAACCGCCGTCATGACGTTTACGACCGATCCGCAGAAAATTCGCGTCATTTCCGTATTACCAGCCGGAGAAACCAACCTGAAAGACATCAAACCGCCGTTTCCGATCCGCCGGGCTCTACCGCTGAAATTGCTCGTTTTTCTGATCATTCTGGCGGGGTTGGGTTATGGCGCTTGGCGGTATTACCAAAAGTGGAAGCGAGAGCATCCACAGGTGGCGCTCGACGAACGGTTTCTCGAAGCGCCGCATGTCGCGGCTTTCCGGAAATTGGAGCAACTGAAAGAAAAATCTTTTACGACTGTCGAAAAACAGACGCTGTACTATTTCGAGATTTCGCAAATCATCCGTGAATATATCGAACGAAGATACTTTATTCGGGCGTTGGAATTGACAACGACCGAGATTATCATCGCGCTATGCGAAACGGACTCCGACGAAGCAACGCGAGCGGAAGTCAATGCATTGTTTCAGGAATTGGACGTCATCAAATTCGCTCGCCAAATTCCGGCTGCCGATCGGATTCCGTCGGTTTGGAACAGCGCATGGAAATTTGTCGATAAAACGAAACGTGAGTACTTTCTAACAGGAGGAACGAGTGATTGAAGTTAAAAATCTGGTGAAACACTATGGGAGCGTCCGCGCGGTGGACGACATCTCGTTTACCGTCGAAAAAGGCGAAATATTGGGTTTTCTCGGACCCAACGCCGCCGGTAAAACGACGACCATGCGAATCATCACGGGTTTTATGCCTGCCTCATCCGGAACGGTCAAAGTCGCCGGTTTCGATGTGTTCGATCAGGGACTTGAAGTCAAAAAACGGATCGGTTATCTGCCGGAGAATCCGCCGCTCTATTCCGATATGCGCGTTGTGGACTATCTGCGGTTTGTCGCCGCGATCAAAGGCGTTGACAAGAAAACGATCGACGTCGAAGTTCATCGCGTCGCCGAACGGATGTCCATTACCGACGTTCTGGAAAAACATATCTCCAAACTTTCCAAAGGATACAAACAGCGCGTCGGATTTGCGCAGGCGCTGTTGAACAACCCGCCGCTGTTGGTTCTCGACGAACCAACCATCGGTTTAGACCCGAAGCAGATCATCGAAGTACGCGAGTTGATCAAAAGTCTCGCTCACGAACATACGGTCATTCTTTCTACGCACATTCTTCCGGAAGTCAGCATGACGTGCAACCGCGTCGTCATCATCAACGAAGGAAAGGTTGTCGCGATGGACACGCCGGACAATCTGACTGCGCGGCTCAAAGGCAGTGAATCGATTTTGCTGGAAATCGAAGGCGCGATTCAGGACGTTCAGAACGAACTCGAAAGAACGCCGAATGTCCTATCTGTCGCCGTTCAGCCGCTCGCGATTCCGGATACGGCTCAATATGTTGTCGAATCGACCGTCGGTTTCGATGTTCGGAAAGAATTGGCGGCTCGCATCATGAAAAACGGTTGGGGACTTTTGGAAATGAAGATGTCCGGGCTGAGTCTGGAAGAAATCTTCCTCCGACTGACGACTAAAGAAGAAGAGGTGAACTAAAATGGGAAACATGTTTACGATTTTCAAACGGGATGTCCGGTCTTATTTTTCTTCGCCGATCGCTTATGTGGTTATCGGGCTCTTTCTCGCCGTCACCGGCATATTTTTCTATCTGATGCTGACCAGTTTCCTTCAATACAGCTACGCGGCGATGATGCAACGCCAGAACGTTCCGCTGAACGTCAACCTGATGATGATCCGGCCGTTCCTGTTGAACACATGCGTCATCATCCTGTTCATGATTCCGATGATCACCATGCGATCGTTCTCTGAGGACAAAAAAAGCGGAACGATGGAACTTCTGCTGACCTCGCCGTTGACAAACTGGCAAATTATTCTCGGCAAATTCTTCGCGACTTATTTTCTGTTCGTCGTGATGACGCTGGTGACGTTCCTATTCATGATTTTCCTCTTTATCTGGGGAAAACCGCAGTTGATGCCGGTTCTTATCGGTTATCTCGGTTTGCTGCTGATGGGCGCCGCATTGGTCGCGCTCGGAAATTTCATCTCGTCGTTGACGGAAAACCAGATCGTGGCGGCAGTCGGAACATTTGCGGGCACGATGTTTCTCTGGGTCATCGGATTTGCCGCCGATTTCGCCGGGAAGATATTCGGTCCCTTTTTCGGGTACATTTCCATCGTTCAGCATTTTGAAGACTTTTCCAAAGGCGTGTTCGATACAAGCCATCTCGTATTTTATCTGTCGCTGACCTTTCTGATGCTGTTCTGCACATACCAATCCGTCGAATCTTCTAAGTGGAGAGGTTAATGATGAAAATCGACAATCTAAAACTCAATAAATGGATTTTAACCGCCGGAATCGCGCTTCTGCTCTTCGGATTGATTCTCTTTTCCATCGTCAATGTTTGGAACTGGAAATCGCTGACGCTGATCGGTATCGGACTGGCGGGAAGCGTCTATGCGTTGATCCGGCTGGATGTGCGGAAATTTTTCAAAGACCGCCGGTTGATTTACAGTGGTAACATGGCGTTCGTCATTATCGTCACGATCGCGATTTTGATTCTCGTGAATTTCTTCCTCGTCCGTCATACCTGGCGCGTCGATTCCACGACGACGGGAACGTTCAGCCTGTCCGATCAGACCATCAAAGTGCTGAAAGGCTTGAATAGAGAAATCGAAATTTACGCCTTCGCGAAAGACCTGAATAAAAATTCCGTGGAAGACCGGTTGAAGGAATATTCCCATTACACCAAACGGCTGAAGTGGGAAGTTGTCGATCCGGACGAAAAGCCGACGATCGCGAAAAAATACAAGGTGAAAGATTACGGTTATCTTGTCATTCTTTGTGAAGGCAAGGAAGAGCAGATTCCCAGCGCTTCCGAAGAATCGATCACTAACGCCATTATCAAAGTCACCCGCGAAGGCAACAAGAAAATCGCGTTCGTCACCGGACACGGCGAATGTGACATCAATTCGTCGGAGCGCGACGGTTTTGCCAAAGCGAAAGAGGCAATTACCGAACAGAATTACGATGTTTCCGAGATTCAGTTGGCGGGCGCCGACTCGATCCCGGCGGACGTTTCCGTTCTCATCGTCGCCGGTCCGAAAAAAGACTTTTTCGATTCGGAACTCGCCCTGCTGACCAAACATATCAACAATGGCGGCGGCGCGCTGTTTCTCCTCGATCCGCGACCTTCCACCGGCCTGATCGATTATATGAAAAATTGGTATGTCGAAGTCGGTGACAATCTGCTGATCGATATCAGCGGGATCGGACGGCTCTTTGGCGCCGGCCCGGAAATTCCGCTGGTCTCCAATTACACGAGCCATCCAATCGTGAAGGAAATGAAAGGAATCATGTCCTTCTTCCCGATGGTGCGGTCGATCAATGCGATGAACACGGAAGGCGCGACCGGCATTTCCGTTGAAGAAATTGCATTGACAGGCGCGAACAGCTACGGCGTTTCCAACGTCGATCAGGTTCTCAAAAGCGGACGAGTCGATATTAAATCGGCAAGCGTGAAAGGCTCGATTCCGGTGATTTGCGCGACAACGGTCGAACTCAAAACGCCGGGAACGAACGGCCAGACCAAAGCGCGCATCGTAACGGTCGGCGACTCGGATTTTGCCTCGAATGCTTATTTCCCGAGTCAGGGCAATGGTGACCTGTTCATGAACATTGTCAGCTGGCTGTTATCCGACGAAGACCTCATTTCGATCCGACCGAAAGCGCCGGATATTCGCCTCGTCGAGATGAGTCCCGCTCAGACGAAAACCGTTTTTTGGCTGACAGTCATCATTTTACCGGCAATCGCGTTCGGAATCGGGATCATGGTTTTTATCAGGAGGAAATAACCGTGAAATGGAAGAATCTGGCTGGTTTGACTGGTATTTTCGTTCTGCTATTCGTACTGATTTATTTTATTGAAATCAAGGGCGGCGAGAAGCGCGAATCGAAGAAACGAAGCGACACTCTTCTGTTTTCGGTTTCCAAAGATGACGTCGTACGTCTGGAAATTCGATCGGAATCGGATACGATCGTCTGCGAGAAAACGGATAATGTCTGGTCAATCGTCAAACCGATCAGTGCAGGTTGTGATACAACGGTTCTCTCAGTGAATCTCACCTCGATTCTGGAATCTACAATCGACCGGAAAATTCTGGACACTCTGACGGCGCTGGAACCGTTCGGATTGGACTCGCCGCGCGCCGAAGTGACCTTGACAGGAAAAGGCGCCGCTCCACAGCAACTGCTAATCGGCGACGAGAATCCAACCGGTACTTCGGTTTATGTCAAATATCCCGACAAGCCGGATATTTTCACCACCAACAAGTCTCTGATGACCTTTGTTCAGAAAAAATCGTTCGATTTTCGTGATAAAAAAATCATGCACATTGTCGCCGCGGATGTTCGCCGGATCGAAATCATCTCAAAAACCAAAGGCAAAACAACGCTGGAAAAAACCGGCGATGTCTGGAATATTGTCTCGCCGGTCACTGTCCGGGCTGACAACAATGAAGTTCAGTCGCTTTTGAACAGACTTCAAAATACCAAAGCGAAGTCGTTTGAGAACGAAAAGCCGATCAATCTGGCGAAATATGGTCTGTCGTTACCATCGCTGACAATCCATTTGTTCGGCGGCGGATCGCCGGCTCAATCTACTTTTTCTCTCGGCGCGAAGAATCCGGCAGACGAATCTGGCGCGTCCTTTGCGAAAGAAAGATTCCGTGATCCGGTTTTTACTGTCGAGAATTGGTTGACAGATAATCTGCATAAAAGTTCATTCGATCTGCAGGATAAAAATATCGTCCCGAATGTTCGGGATCGAAGGAAAATTGACAAGGTCATCTGGAAATTTGACGACAAATCCTATGTTTGTGAGAAATCGGATTCGGTTAACTGGAAACTCGTTTCTCTGGGTAATGCCGAAGCAGATGAAAAGCTAATGGAGCGGTGGCTGAATGGAATCGCCGAACTGACTGCCGACGAACTCGTTAGTTATTCACCCGGATTGCTCGATCCATATGGGCTCGACCAGCCGCAGGTGATCGTTTCGCTTTTTGAACGCGGAAATGAGATCGGAACGATACTGATCGGGTGGAAAGTCGGTGAAAGCTATTTCATCAAGTCGGCGGATAAACCATTCGTTTATAAAATCTCCAGATCAAAAGTAATCGCCATCAGAAAAACGGCCGAGGAACTGACGCGAAAAAACTCCTGATTCCGGAATAGATGTTTATTTAATGTTCTGGGAAGAAGTATTAAAAATTCCCGGAAATGGCTGGCAAATATACTTATCGGGTTTTGGTTTGTTTAGTTATTCGAGAATTCTCTTTTGGGTCTCGGTTTGGGCGGACGAGCCTCGTCGATGCGCAGTGTGCGACCGTCGAATTCCTGTCCGTTTAATCCCTCTTTGGCCTTTTCGGCTTCTTCGGGTGTGCCCATTTCGACAAATCCGAAGCCTTTGCCTTCGATAATATTTACATTTTTAACTTCACCGTATTTGGCGAAAATTGCTTCCAACGATTCATTGGTCACGGAATACTTCAGATTTCCTACATAAAGTTTGCTACCTTGCATTCTAATCTCCTTTTTCGGTTCTCATTGCGCCATAATGTTTCTTTTTGGGAGGTAAAAGCAAAATAGCAACTCACACCCCTTGCAATACAACATTACTTAACACATGAGAGAATCCTTCAAGCGTTTTCGCTTAAGGATGTTGTTGAGTGTTTATAGTATATGTCCGTAATATTTCGCCAGCCATTTCAAAGAACGGCTTATATTAAAATAAAATATTTTCGTTTCCAATAGATATTTCGTCGGACTCCCGTCGAAGCGTCTCCGAATTCGCAATTATATATTCATTACAACCTGCCAAAATTGTATTTATTTATAAAGATTTTTGAAAAATTCGGTAGCGTTTATAGATCACACCTCCGACGCGTTCCATTTCCGAACGAACCTGAATGTTGCCTTCCAGTTCATGGTTCGTGTCGAGATATTCGAAACCGGCGTCATGAGCCGAGCGCACCGTGGCGGCTCCCATCAGCGCGTCGAGGCCCTTGCCTCGGAATTCCGGTTTCACGGCTCCGAGCATCAAGTCCAGCTGGCGGCTGGTTTTTCGCGAATGCAAAATATGAAAAAGTCCGAATGGAAAAAGACGACCGTTGGCTCGCCGGAGTCCTGCGTTCATATTCGGAATACCGATAATAAAGGCGACAAGTTGTTTCTGAAACGTCACCAATTTGACGAACCGCGGGTCGATAATCGGCAGAAATCGCTTGGTGAGCGTCAGCATTTCCTGTTCGCTGAGGATGACGTAACCCGGCAGATGCTGGTAAGTTTCGTTCATCAACCGGAAAACCGGAATGATGAACGGCCGCAACTCCTTTTTCCGGGTAAACTCCACGACCTGAAAATCCGTTCGTCTGGAAATCCGGTCGGTAACTTTTCGGTAAAACTCCAGCGGTTTTTCCGGTGTTTGAATTTTATAGACCACATAATCAACTTCTTTCACGTAATCCAGTTCGTTCAGAAAGCGGACGACGTACTCAAAGTTGTAAAAAGCCTCCGTCGAGGGTTCGTTCTCGAATCCTTCGATAAGAAATCCCTTCGGATCCTGATTGGAAAATCCTTTCGGACCGATGAGTTTCGCCATGCCGCGATCTTTTGCCCAATTCCCGACAAAATCCAGCAGGGCTTTCGCGATTTCGATGTTCTCTTCACATTCCAGATAGCTGAAGCGCGCAGTCTTTTCTCCGGTCGATTCGTTGTACCGGCGGTGAACGATCCCGGCGATTCGCCCGATCGGTCGATTGTTTTGCCACGCGAGCGCTAAAACGGTATCGTTTTCAGAAAAAGCGGGATTGGTTGCTATGTCGAAAGACCGAAATTCATCGTGTAGAATCGGCGGCACCCATTTCTCATGCCCGCGGTGAATCGCCCACGGCAACTTCACAAAAGTCGTCAGATCGTTCCGGCTTTTCACAATTTTGATTTCTACGTTCATTTTTCTCCGAAAGGTGAGGGTGAAAATCAAATGTCAACTTCTATGTGTAAATTACCAATATTCGCTCCATGTCCCAACCATTTTTATCTTTCAAATAACCTGAAGGAAGCGGAATTCCGGTATGGAAATCATCTTGATTGTTCATGAATTATCTTCTATATTTCCTCGTCATGTTGGGAATAACCAGTATCGTCGGACCGCTTCACTCGGGAAAGACTGCTCGTGTCATCCGGCTTTCAATCGAGGCGCTCAATTCCGGGAAAACAGTTACGTGTCTTCTACCGTCGGTGCATCATATCCGATTTTTCAAAGATCAAATTCTGGCAGAAGTTCGGCGAACATTGCCGGGACAATTATTTATCGGGACGTTCGTTTCGCTCGCCGACCGGATTTTAGATGAGACCGGTTTTGTCTATCGACAGATCGGCAATGCCGAAGATTGGTTGAATCTCCGCACGGAACTGAGCCTTACATCCGGTTCTGATTGTCATGCGGGAACGGTTGCGCTTTTACAAAAAACGTTTTCCGAGATCAGGAACGCGGGATTGACAAACGAAGAACTCAGGTCGCTGATTCGATCACTGAATGAGCCATCGCTGACCGAGTGGATGGATTTGTACGAAAAAATCCGTCGGAGAACCCGAAACAGCCTAAGATTGAGTTCCGACGAGCAAATTTTATGCGCGTGGGAAATGCTGAACGACCGTACCGGCGTTCCGAATGGCGATCTGTTCCTGATCGACGGATTTTATGAGTTCACGCCTATTCAGAAGAAAATGGTAAATCGGCTGGCGGATCGATTTTCTCAGACGTTCATCACGTTTCCATCTGACAACGAACGCGCGGTTTATGGCTACGTTCGGAATCAAACTGGTCTGTTTCCGGGCAGTAATACGATCGAAACACAGAGAGAGGCGGTCGTATCTCCGATTTTGGAATCCATCCGAACGGGATCGTTTTTCGATGGCGTCGGCGCGACAACTCTCGGGAAACCGGTGAGTTGGGTGAACGACTGGAAAGACAACGATCTGAAGGTCGTTCAATGTCCCACGCGCTGGCGGGAAGTCGAAACCGCCGCCCGGACGGTCAAACGCTGGATTTGCGACGGTATGAGAAGCGAAAAGATCGGCGTCGTATTTCGTGGTTCGTACGATTATTCCGGATTGATTACGCTCATTTTTCCACGGTTTGGAATACCGGTGAAAAGCGCGGATCGGCGCGTAATTCAGACCAGCCCGGCGGAATTACTTTTGAGGATCGCCACGGTAAACGAAAAGCGGTTTATCCGGTCCGAAGTGCTGGACATTTTTCGGCATGAGGCCGTTCAGAATCGCTACGGGAAAGAGGCGATCAACGATCTGGAGCGACTGACAGCAGAACTGGGCGTTCCGTTTGGCAAGCATGAGTGGCTTGCGCAATACAAAAACCGGCTGGAATTTGTCCGGTGGCGGGCGACGATCAAAGCCGAATCCGATGAGTTCGATCGCGTTTCGCAAGACGATCTCGCTGAAAAAATGGAATCCCGCCAGTCCGTTCTCGAACGTTTTTTAGAAGATATTTCCGTCCCATCATCGGCGATGTGGTCGGAGTTCAGTGAGTCGTTCGGAAAAATGCTTCGGGAATTTTTTCCGGAGTCTGGAAACAAACCGATAGCCGATTGGGTCAAACAGATTTCTGCATTGCTTGGTTTGATGGGCAAAATCGCCGGTGGAGACAACAAAATAACTCTCGTCGATTATTCTCAGGCGATGCGCAGGTTTTTTGAGTCAGAACCGGCGGTCGCTTCCGGCGATGAAAATCAGACCGGACTTTATTATTCGAGCGTTATGGATGCGCGCGGAAAGAATTTCGATGGATTGATCGTTCTGGGAATGACCGACGGCGAGTTTCCGCAGGTGCGCCACGAAAATCCAATGCTGACCAACGAAACCCGCAGAAAACTGAATTCAGTCGCTGGCGGAATCATTTTACCGGAAATGTTGCTCAATATCGACGAGGAAAAATGGCTGTTTTTCCTTACAATTTCGACTGCCGCGGAGAAATTGCTCCTCACGTTTCCGTTGTCCGGTTTCGGCGGGAAACAACTTCCTGCGTCTCCGTTTTTATCTGACCTGCTGTTAGTGCTTCCTGAAGAGTGCAGACGGTTTGAGACGATTCCGGCGAATAAGGTTCTGCCAAAACCGGATGAGTTTGCTTCGGTTGACGATGTCAAAGCGGCGATGTTTTCACCGGATTTTCCGGAAAACGATCGGTTCACGCTGGCCGGAAAAATTGGAAAATCAGACAATATTCGACTGATCGGTGAAATGATGACCATCGAGAAAAATCGGCAGGAACACATACAGAACGAGTGGAGCGGTCATCTGGCGAATTATGCGCCGTTTTGGGACTTGATTCACGATCAATTTTCCGTCACGCGGATTCAGGAATTCGCCCGCTGTCCGTTCTATTTTTTATGCAAAAATGTCTGGAAAATCTTCTCGCCGGAAGAACCGTCGATGGATGTGACGCCGCTGGTTGACGGACATCTCATTCACTCTGCGCTGGAATTGCTCCTGCGGACTTATTTGAACGGGACGAAAAGCTATGCTGAGTTTCTCGAATCGGATTCTGAAAAATTGATCGAGGAAATCATTTTGCGGATCGACCGTACTTATCGACCGAAATTCCGGTTTTTGACGGATATCGTCTGGCGGAACCAAATGGAGACGTTGAAAAGCGGTTTGCGGGCGTTTGTACGCTCGGAACTGCAGTTTTCGGAGACGAACTATCGTCCGGTGGAACTGGAAAAGACGTTTGACCTGAAAGATACGGCCTTTTCCGTCGAATCGAATGGTTGTCGGAAAGATGTCGCATTTTCCGGGAAGATCGATCGGATCGACGTCAATCGGGAACGGAATTCGCTGGAGGTCGTCGAGTACAAACGGACCACCGCGTCTGCTTTTTCGATGAAAGATGGCGTCGAAAAAGGCGTCTATTTCCAGCTGGCGCTCTATTTAATCGCGGCACGCCAAATGCTGAATATGGAATCCGTAACCGGCGCCTACACGTATGTTTTTCGGGATGGAAAACGGTTCAAGCCGACGCTAACGGAAAAGATGTCGCAACGTTCTTCCGTCATCAAATCTGATGAATTAGAATCTCTCCTCGAACAGACTCTCGTGAAAATTAACGTTTTGTTGAATCAAATATTTCAGGGGAATTTCGATCTTTTACCGTCCGATGTGAAGCGGTGCAAGGTCGGCGTCTGCGAATACTTCGACCTCTGCCGGATTCGGAAAACGGTATCGGTCGAAGAGTAAACGACGTTTATTGTTTTTTTAAATGAAGAGCGAATAAAGGAGCCATACGAGCAAGGCGCCGGAAGTCGTGCAGGCGAGATTGACGACGTCGTTATCGATCCAACGGTTGCCTGAAACGAGAAGCGTTTCGTATTTACGGCAGTGGACGGTTTTTTCCGTCGTTTTTTGGCAATGCGGACATCTGTACTGCGCCTGAACGGTTGCGCCGAGAATGGAGTCGATGAAGGCGCCGAGAATTCCGCTGATCGTGATGATGAGGAAAGCGGCGCTGACCGATTCATTGAGTGGAAAAATACCGCTCAATGTCAATATGCCTGCGCCTGCGAAGAACCCGGAAGTTCCGAGCGCCGTAATGCCGCCGGAAGTTCCCGGTTGGACTTTCGAAAAGTTCAAAATGTGGCGCGGCAGTTTTTTTGAAAAGATACCGATCTCGGTTCCCCATGTATCGGCGGTTGCCGCCGCAAGCGAGCCGAGAAACATAAGGTAAAAAAGGTTTTGCGACGTGAAGAAATAGAGCACTGCCATGACGAGCGAAACGCCACCATTCGCGTAAACCTGCATGATGTCGCGGTTGCTCCCTTTTTCGACCATGCCTTTGAGAAGCGTTTTTTTGATTTTACCGATCTTTGACAAAATAGAGGATAACACGAAGAACGTCGCCATTGGGATCACCCAGTTGATTCCGCCGATGGAAAAAACGATGGAGCCCAGCAACATTGCGCCCGCGGCTCCGCCCAGCGTCAGAGCTTTGAGCTTCAGGGCGGCGTAGGCCAGGAAGAACGAGAAAAAAATCCAGCCGAGAACCATAAACTGACCGGTCAATGTGTGCTTTTGCATGATGTCCAGGAGCAATGCGCTGAAAAGCGGCAACGTCAGGTTATCGGAACCGGCGAACGAAATGGCTTCGGAAAGCGTTGCGACGATCCCAACGGTCGCGCCGATCAAAATCAGGTTGAGCGTTCCCGGAACCGGCTCGCCGGCGATCGCTCTGGCAACCGAAAGGACGATTGTTGATATGAGAAACGTGCTGATGAAAACGGTAACCGAGCCTTTGACGGATTTTTTATCTTGCCAGAGGCGAAACTCGGTGGATTTTTTACCGCTTGTTCCAATGATCGACGCCAGCGGATCGGAAATTGTCATGATCAACATGCTGACGATCAAGATAATCGGGTCAGATTTCCAGTACAGGAGAATCAGGACGAGAAACGAAACCGGAAAAAAAACCGTTCCCCATGAAATGCGCGCCGTCGTGTGCATTCCCTTCATTTCGCCCCGTTTCAGCGCCACCGCGTTCAAAACGATAAAAATGAGCGCCAGAACGGCGGGCGGAGTCTGGGACAGAAATAAAACGGGACTCAAAATAACCATTAGCCCGACGCCAATATGGACGATCTGTCGAGTGTGTTCGCCTGAGACCCGGAATCGCTTCCGAATGACTTCGCTAAGCGCAACAAAACTCAGGATCACGACCAGAAACAGACAGAAAGTGATCCCGAATAGTCGGGAACTGAAAGGTTGATATAACGGCACTTTATCCTCATATTTTAAGTCGGGCTATTTTATCGAAATTTGTAAGTTTTTCCAAGATGTTTGAAGGTATCCGGAATGAATGAAAAGGGAATCGAAACGAATCATAGTGATTATCAGAAAGCGGCATTGGCGATCGATGAATCGCTGATCGTGTGTGCCGCCGCCGGAACGGGAAAAACCACCGTGCTGGTCAATCGCTATCTGGAAATTCTTCATAATCGCGCGGCGGGAATCGACCGGATCGCGGCGATCACTTTTACCGAAAAAGCCGCCAACGAGATGAAGGAACGTATTCGAACCGAGTTGTCCAAACCGGAATTTGTCTGCACGCAGGAACTTCGAAGCAATTTGATCGATCAGGTCAATCTCGCGCCGATTTCCACCGTCCACGCTTTCTGCGGAAGAATGCTTCGCGATAATGTTTTCCTGCTGGGACTCGATCCGCTGTTTACGATCTCAGACGAGACCGAAGAAAAGATACAACGCGCCGATTTTACGGAGAGATTCTTGAACGACAGTCTGAAGTCTGATCGTTCTCAAATTCCCGCCTTGCTGGAAGTCATGGAACTGTCTCAGATCGACGTTCTGCTGAATGCGGTTTGGAACAAGCGCGCGGAATGCGCCGGACTGATGGAGCACATTCGTACAACTTCTGACGACGCACTCATGCAGGAAATGGAAATTCTTTACCAAAAGATCACGCATCAGATACTTTCGGAATTTTTCGATGACCCGGAGAACAAAAAAGCCATTGCTCAATTGCGAGCGCTCTCCCGCCCAAAGAACAGCGACAAACTTCAGGATTGTCTCGATTTGATTTTCAAAATGGAGTCGGAATGGGCAACCGACAAAGTGTCAATCGATTCTCTGAAACAGGACTTGAAAGCGGCATTCGACGGACGGACCAAGGGCAATGAAAAAAATTGGTCGGGCGATCTCGAAACAGTTCGGAGTTTGCGGTCGCAGTTGGGCGAGCGCTGGAAAGCCATCGAAAAAAACCTGTTCGACTTAGTCGAGGAAACAGAGCGAGCGCACATCCGCCTGTTGAAAAATTTCGTTATGCTTGCCAACCTTTATATTGCCTCCTATCGACAAACTATGTTCGTGTCCGGGCGGATCGACTTTGGAAGCCTGGAGACGGAGGCGGTTCGTCTGCTCTCCGGAAAAAGCGAACAAATCCGACGGTACATTTCGCGATTCAGCCATTTGCTGGTCGATGAATTTCAGGACATCAACCCCATTCAGCACCGCATCATCGAACTGATCTGCGAATTGAATCCGAAGATCGTCACTTTTTTTGTCGGCGACGAAAAACAGTCGATCTACCGGTTTCGCGGGTCGGAGGTGGAAATTTTCAACCGTCTGAAAAACGAACAAACGCCGCTGAGACTCGACCTCAATTTCCGAAGCGTCTCCGGATTGATGACGTTT
>Ga0265292_1002227_pt1 | contig 14006 bp, 13 predicted proteins | sample Munlanlewell296A_FD_189080 | JGI IMG/M metagenome (GOLD analysis project Ga0265292, IMG submission 189080) | Leachate microbial communities from a municipal landfill in Southern Ontario, Canada - Leachate well 296A | ecosystem: Engineered > Solid waste > Landfill > Unclassified | place: Canada...
GGCGGGACCCAGGGGCGGACCGGGCGTCGCCTTGCCGCCGTCGACGAGGACTTCGAGCTTCTCAGCCATGCACGGGACCTCAGTGCCTCCGCCCGACTGAACCGCCGGGCATAAACGTTTCGGCCTAGGCCCAGTGGCGGAGAAACCTCAAGTAGCGACAGCCCCATCGACCGCCGTGCGTCCACAGGAGGGCGGCTCCGGACGGATATCGTGGAAGGAGGTCTTCGCCGCCTTCCCCGGGCTGGACCCCGACGTGCCCCTGCGATACCGGCCGATCCTCGAGCGCCTTCCCGCGCAAGGCCGCGTCCTCGAGATCGGACGGGGTGAGGTCGGCCTCGCCCATCTCCGAGGTGGGCCGATGGTCACTTGCGACATCGTCACCCCACGAGCGCGAGCGTATGGAGAGGACTTCATCCGGGCGACGGGGACGCGGTTGCCCTTTCGGGACCGCACCTTCGACTGGGTCGTCGCCGTGGATGTGCTCGAACACCTGCAGAAACCCCGACGGGCGGATCTCATTGCAGAGGCGGCTCGCGTAACAACAGCCGGCATCGTCATGGCGTGCCCATGCCAGGGGAGCGCCCGCGCGGAGGGCAATCACCGCAGGCTCCTCATCGCCCTCCGCGGGCACTCGAACCCCTGGCTCGAGGAGCATCGGGAGGCGGGCCTTCCGTTCGAAGAAGAGATTGTGGCGGCGGTGCCTCCCGGGTGGCGGGTGGCCTCGATTCCCAATATGAACCGGGTCGTGTGGCGTGCCAACCGGTTCCTCGTGGACGTGGCGATTCGGCCGATCCGATCCCTTGCGCTCCTGGGCGAGCTCCTGGACTTCGGACGGACGTATCGCACGGTCTTCGTCATCCGCCCGGCCGGATGAGGACGAACAAATTTATCCCGAGCGCCCCCGTTCCGGCCGCGATGCGCGCGGTCGCCCCACGCACGGGAGCCCTCTTCGGACTCGCCGCGGTGGTCGCCTGGATCGCTCTCTATCTTGTCGCGGCCTACTCGACACCGGGATATTCGATCACGGGCAACCGCCTGAGCGACCTGGGGAATCCGAAGGCCGGGGCCCCGTGGGCATTCAACGCCGCTTGCATCCTCGCGGGCCTCTTCCTGCTGCCCTACGTGTGGGCTCTCGGAACCGGGCTCTCGCGCTTGATGCGCCTTGTGGGGACGTACATGCTCACCCTGGATGCGATCTTCCTGGTCGGCGTCGGCGTGTTCCCGGAGGAGTCCCCGTACGACCTGCACTTCATCTTCTCGGCGCTCTTCTTCCTCGTGCTCATGATGGCCATCAGCCACTACGCCGTCGCGATGTTCCGCTCTCCTCGGTATGGGAAGGTCTCCGGGATCCTCTCCGTGGTCGCGAGCGGACTCGCCCTCCTCTTCGTCGTCGCGGTGCTCGTGGAGAACGTCGGCGGGGCAGAAATCGCGGGCGGGGCCGTGTCGAATTTCCTGGAACATGCCACGGTCTTCGCATCCCTCGCGTGGGCCGCGTGGAATGGAATCCGGCTCTATCGGATCGGAGAGAAGTGACGGCGCGAGGAAGGACTATCGTTCCTTCGATTCGTCCTTCTCCTTCTGCAGCACGCGCACGTGGTCCCCCCGAACGGTCACGGGGATGCGGACCATGGCCTCGAACAGCTCGACCGTGATCTCTTCCTTCGTCTCGTCGATCTTCTGCACGCGGGCCTTCTCGCCCTTGAAGGGACCCGCGACGAGCTCGACGATGTCGCCCTCCATGATGCCGCTGACCACGGGCTTCGGCGTCAGGTAGAGATCGATGTCCGCGAAGGAGATCCCCCGCTGCTCGCCCTCGCCCTTCACGACGCCGCGTGCGCGGCGCACGCCGCGGACGACCTCCTCGAGGCGGTCCGGGTTCATCGACTCCACGAACACGTAGCCACGCAGGTTCGCGGGCACGAGAATGGAGAAGATGCCGACGTCCTTGGCCTTCGCGCGGGCGTAGATGCTGTCCGCCACCGCGCGCTCGTGGCCGATGGACGACTTGACCGCCAGGACGGCCTGGCGGGCCGTGAAGCTCAAGGTCTTTGCATCGAAGACCGCCGGGTCGCCCCGGGAGATCGCGTTCACGACGACGTTCAGGCGGTCCCCGTACCGGGCGCCCTTGGGACAGGTGATGGAGATGGTCATCTCGCGCTGCCCGCCTGAGATGAGCATGAACTCCTTCTCCGTGATCTTCGTGTAGGTCACGTCCCAGGCCTTGGACTCCACGCCTAAGACCTTCACGGTCCACTCGGGCGGGTCGGGAATCTCGGAGCTGTAGAGCAGGTCGACCTTGATCGCGACGGTGTCGTCCTCCGTGCCCGAGTTCGTCAGGAGCACGGGATACTCCTTGGACTGCCCTGCGGTGAGGGAGATCTTGTCCTCCTCGAGCTCGAGCTTCACGCCGAAGTGGCCCACGGGCGGACGTTCCTCCACCTTAGGCTCGGCCGGCTTGACTTCCTTGCCCTTGATGTCATCGAGGAGGCCCATGGTTGTCTAATCTCCCGATCACCCGAAGAGGCCCTTGAGGAACCCAGACCCGTAGCGCATGACGAGGTAGATCGCGAAGCCGAGGCCGCCGATGAGGACCAGGCCAATCCCGGTGATCAGGATCACCTTGCTGAACTCGTCCGGCGTGGGCTTGCGGGCCATCTTCAGGATCCGCCCGTACTTCCCTTTGCCGAGGCGCTTGAGGCGCTCCTCGACCCGCCGTTGGACGTCCCAGCTCTTGTCTACGATGTCGGCCATGTGGATGAACCCTCAACGCACGACGTCGACGCCCGCCTCGTGTCCACGGAGGTGCTCCCCGGGACCGAGGATCTGCTTCGACCGCACGCCCGTCAGGATGAGCATCACCCGCAGTTTGTGCTCGAGCGTCTGGTCTACGGCGGCCCCCCAGATAATCCTGGCGTTCGCGCTGATGCGGCCCTGGACGATCTCCGCGACCTTCTCCGCCTCGGCCACGCTCATGTCGTTGCCGCCCGTGACGTTCACGAGGGCGCCCGTCGCGGTGCTGATGTCCACGTCGATGAGGGGCGAGTTGATCGCCTCCTCGATCGCTTCCTCGGCCCGGTTCTCGCTGTCCGATTCGCCGAGGCCGATCATGGCCACGCCGCCGCCCTTCATGATCGTCTTGATGTCGTTGAAATCGAGGTTGATCAGGCCGGGCTTCGTGATGACCTCGGTGATGCCCTTGATCGCCCGCATGAGGACGTCGTCGGCCACCTTGAAGGCGGCGTTGATGGGCAGTCGCGGCACCAGTTCGAGGAGCTTGTCGTTGGGGATGACCACGACGGTGTCGGCGAAGTTCCGCAGCTTCTCCAGGCCGTACTCCGCGTTCTCCGCGCGGATCGCGCCCTCGGAGCGGAAGGGGAAGGTGCAGATCACAATCGTCAGGGCCCCGGCCTCCTTGGCCATCTGGGCCACCACGGGCGCGCCGCCCGTGCCCGTCCCGCCGCCGAGGCCGCAGGTGATGAAGACCATGTCGGCGCCCTGGACGACGGAGTGGAGTTCCTCGCCAGCCTCGCGGGCGGCCTCCTCGCCGATCTGGGGCAAGGCGCCGGCCCCGAGGCCGCGCGTCACCCTCCGGCCGAGGAGGAGCTTGTGGGGCGAACGGATGATAAGGAGGTGTTGCGCGTCCGTATTGCACGCATAGAGTTCGGCGCCCACGATACCCGCCTCGACGACGCGGTCGACCGTGTTGCAGCCGCCCCCGCCGATTCCGATGATCCTGATGTTCGTGCGCAGGCTCGCGAGGATGCGCTCGAGCTCGGCATCCTCCGTGCCCTGGCCCAAGGCCTGCGTCGGGGTCTCAAGCATGCGGGGCTCCTCGGCGGAGCGGGTGACGACTTCTCGGACAATAGAGTCCATATGTGGGCCTCCGGCTACGATGTGTACGGACGAAAGCGGCCGCGAAGGGCAGGTAGAAGAGGGGCGCTAATAAAGGTTTCCGGGTAGCGCGAGGCCACCCGACCGGTTCGCCCGAGGTGACGAAATCTGATTCAGCGGATGACGTCGATGCCCACCCTCGCGCGCTCTTCGGCGGGGTCTCGGCGGCCGACGATCTGCTTCGAGAGGACGCCCGTGGCGACGAGCATCACGCGCAGGGTATGCTCCAGCGTCGGGTCCACGGTCGCGCCCCAGATAATCCTCGCCGTGGGGCTGACCTTCGACTGGACGACCTCCGCGACGCGCTCCGCCTCGCTGATGGTCATGTCGTTGCCGCCCGTGACGTTGATCAGGACGCCGTGGGCCGTGCTCACGTCGACCTCGAGGAGCGGGGAATTGATGGCCTCCTCGATCGCCTCATGGGCCCGGTTCTCGCCCATGGCCTGGCTCTCGCCCAGGCCGATCATCGCGACGCCGCCGCCCTTCATGATTGTCTTCACGTCGTTGAAGTCCAGGTTCACGAGCCCGGGCTTCGTGATGATCTCCGTGAGGCCCTTGATGGACCGCATGAGGACCTCGTCCGCGAACTTGAAAGCGTTGTTCAGGGCCATGCGGGGCACGAGGTCGAGCAGCTTGTCGTTGGGGATCGTGATGACCGTGTCCGCCGCATCGCGCAGGCGCTCGAGCCCCCACTCCGCGCTCTCCATGCGGAGCTTGCCTTCGCCCCGGAAGGGCAGCGTCACCACTGCGATCGTGAGCGCACCCATCTCCTTGGCCAAGCGGGCCACGTAGCCGGCGCTCCCGGTGCCCGTGCCGCCGCCCAGGCCGCAGGTGGTGAAGACGATGTCCGCGCCGTGGAGGATCGTCCGCAGCTCATCCTCCGCCTCGCGGGCGGCCTCCTCGCCGATCTGGGGCAAGGCGCCGGCGCCGAGGCCTTTCGTGACCCGGCGGCCCAGGAGGACCTTCTTGGGGGCGATGATGTGCAGGAGGTGCTGGGCGTCCGTGTTGCACGCGAACAGCTCCGCGCCCACGATCCCCTCGTTGTAGATGCGGGCGATCGTGTTGGAGCCGCCACCGCCCAGCCCGATGATCTTGATGTTCGTCTTCATCTTGCTGAGCATCTCTTCGAGCTCAGAGTCCACTCGGGTGTCCTCGAAGGCGATGGCTCCTCCTTCGCGGGCTAGCACGTCTTCCAACATCGAATTCATGACGTCATCCTCACCTGCAGAATCCGCGAGTTCATCCCATCCCGCAAGATGGGGGCTCGTATCCGGCGCACGCTATTTAAACGTTGTCCGACGAACGTCCGCCGATTTGACAAACGAGCTCGATTCGCATAGGCTCATCGGCAGTGCCGCTGAATCCATGGAGGAAAACACCCGAATCCGATTGCGGTCTCCCTCACGACTCGCGGCCCTTGTCCGACGTGGCATGCCGCGTCTCGCGATGCCTCGCGACCGCGCGGTCGACCCAACCGCCCTCTTTCCACAGGAAGAAGTATCCGGTGATGGCCAAAAGGATGCACGCCACGACGAAGATCACGATGAGCATTCCGACGAGGGTCGGGTCGAGGACCCCGGGCAGGCCATACGAGAGCCACGAGTACTCCATCTGGATCGGCACGAAGACGAGGACCGCAATCACGCCGACGACGTAGAACGCCCGCGCGAGCTCCCGCAAGCCCCATTCGTACCAGCTCGGTACCGTGTGGCGTTCGCGGCCCGTCGGACGCCTCCGCTCCGGATGGCGGGTCGAGGTCCACTCGAGAAATCGCTCGTCCTCGACCGTATGCCGCGCGGCCACGGACCGAGATGGGACGATTCCCGGTAAAGGGGTATTCCCTTTTCCAGGAGCCTCAGAAGAGGGAGGACGCGCAGGCCTTCCGCACGCGAGCGACGGACTCGGGCGGACAGGCGACCATGACGACCCAGTCCACGGTCTGCCGCAGCTGCAGCGCGCGGCCGAGGGTGCTCACCTTCGAGAAGGTTTTCGCCTCGCGGCCGTCGAGGATCATGACCTCGGTCTTCGCGATGCGGGGCTCGCTCACGAGGAGCTCGGGCAACGGCACGTCCACGATGACCTGGCCGGGCTTCAGGTCGGCCCGTCTCGCGAGGCGGTCCTCCACGCGCCGCCGCTCCGCCGCATCCTTGAACGAGGCGAGCGTTCCCTTCGCCGCGTCGGTTAGGTCCTCCCGGCCGTAGGCGACCACGCGCTTGTACAGCTTCCGGTATCGGAGGCGGAGGGCGATCTCCCGCTGGAACTCCCCTTGATGCAGGAGCCACGCGAGGAGCTCGTGGTCCACCATCTTCTGGACCTCCGCGATGGGCGCCTCGGACCGCTCCACGGCCCGGGCAATCATCTGCTCCGCAATGCGGACGGTCTTGTGGAAGTAGACGGAGGAGTACATGAGTCCGCGAGCGACGAGCATGCCCTCGAGGGCCGGCAGGCCCTTGCGGTCCAGGGCCAGCTGCCCCTTGTACAGGCGAAGGGTCTGGAGGATGCGGGAGAAGTCGATCGTCCCCAAGGGCGCGCCCGTGTAGTGGGCGTCGCGCAGGAGGTAGTCGATCTGGTCCGCGTCCATGGGGCTGTGGATGATCTGGGCGAGGTAGCGGCGGTCGGCTTTGCGCGAGTGGGCGTCGACGTACAGGCCCCCGCCCTCCGCGGGCCCGCGGATGAGGGCCGCCAAGGAGGAGGGCGAGACGCCGTGCTTCTTGAGGACCTCATGGATCCTCGGGACCTTGGGGAAGGCTTTGCGGTCCTCCGGGACCACGTTGTCGTCGTCCCCGGTGATGATCCGCTGGGTGAGATGCATGTGGTCCACGGCCAGTTCGCGGCTGAGGACGTGCTCGAGCGTGTGGGAATACGGCCCATGGCCGACGTCGTGGAGCAGCCCCGCGGCATGGACGAGCTTGCGTTCTTCCTCGGGCAGCTTCAGGGCGCGGGCCATCTCGCCCGCCACATAGCCCACGCCGAGACAGTGCTCGAGGCGCGAGTGGTTCGCCCCGGGGAAGACGAGGTACGTGAGCCCGAGCTGGCGGATCGAGTTCAGCCGCTGCAGCTCGAGCGTCTCCAGGAGGTCCTGGGTCAGCGGCTCCAGGCGGAGCGTCCCGTGCACGGTGTCTGTGATCGTCTTGAGCTCCGCCATCGGGCGAGCAAGAGGCCCACGCCATAAATAGCTTCTTTCAGCACGTAGGCTGCAGGCGGTGCGGACACACTCCGAAGGGCCCGCGCGAAAAGAATCAAGTACCATGGCCAAGATGGGTCGCGGGACGCCGGGGTGACAGAGCGGCTAATGTGACCGACTGCAGATCGGTTTCCAGAGGGTTCGACTCCCTCCCCCGGCATCGGCCGGAGGGTCCGCGCACTTTCTTATAGGGACCCCCGCTATGGAACGACCTAACGGGGGAAGGAAGGCCTCGATGCGCTACTACAACAGCATCCTCGACACGATCGGCAACACGCCCCTCGTCAAGCTCCCCAAGATCGCCGCGAAGGTCCCGTGCCTCGTCCTCGCGAAGCTGGAGATGTTCAACCCGGGCGGGAGCGTGAAGGACCGCATCGGCCAGAAGATGATCGAGGAGGCGGAGAAGAATGGGCTTCTCCGGCCCGGAGGCACGATCATCGAGCCCACGAGCGGGAACACGGGCATGGGCCTCGCGATGATCGGGGCGATCAAGGGCTACCGCCTCGTGTTCACGATCCCGGACAAGATGAGCCGCGAGAAGCTCGACCTGCTGAAGGCCTTCGGCGCCCGCGTGGTCGTCACGCCCACGGCGGTCCCGCCGGAGAGCCCGGAGTCCTACTACAAGGTCGCCGAGCGCATCCACGAGGAGACGCCCAACTCGACCCTCCCGAACCAGTACGCGAACCAGGCGAATCCCGAAGCCCACTACGAGACCACGGGACCGGAGATCTGGCGTGACACGGACGGCAGGGTCACGCACTTCGTGTGCGGCATGGGCACCGGCGGCACGATCAGCGGCGTCGGGAAATACCTGAAGGAGAAGGACCCCAAGGTCAAGGTCATCGGCGTGGACCCCCTGGGTTCCATCCTGAAGGACTATTTTTATAAGAAGGATGGGATGAAAGGCCATCCCTACAAGATCGAGGGCATCGGGGAGGACTTCATCCCCGGGACGACGTGGTTCGAGTACATCGACGAGGTCGTGAAGGTCTCCGACAAGGAGGCCTACCTCATGACGCGGCGGCTCGCGCGGGAGGAGGGCATCCTCGCCGGCAGCTCGAGCGGCGCCGCCCTCGTGGGGGCGATGCGGGTGGCCGAGGACCTCACGAAGGACGACATCCTCGTGGTCCTCCTCCCGGACAGCGGCTCCCGGTACCTCTCCAAGGCCCACAACGAAGAATGGCTCAAGGAGCAGGGCTACCTGGAGGAGCCCGTGGCCCCGCTCATGGCGATCCTCCGGGCGAAGGAGAAGCGCTTCCCCCGGGTCCTCACGATCGACATCGCATCCAAGGTCCGCGAGGCCGTGGACCTGTTCCGGCAATACGACATCTCCCAGCTCCCCGTGATTGATACGGGCATCATGGTGGGCAGCCTGCGGGACGAGGTCCTCATGAAAGCCCTCCTGGAGAACCCGAAGATGTACGACGACTTCGTGGGCAAGGTCATGGACAAGCCCTTCCCCCTCGTCGAGCCCGGGGCGGATCTGGACACGCTCTACAAGCTGCTGCTGCGCGGCACGCCCGCCGTCGTCGTTGGCCGGGAAAACCGCCTCGAGGGCATCATCACCCGCATCGACGTGATCGACTACCTCGCCGGCCGCATCTAGGAAAACTATTACCGGGCGGGCGGGAGTCCCTGGGCGGGGAACCCGATGCGCTTCGCGACGAAAACGATCCACGCCGGCCAAGACCCGGACCCGCGGACCGGGGCCGTGACGCCGCCCATCTACATGACCTCGACCTATTCCCAGAAGGAGCAGTCCGAGCTGACGTACGCCCGCGGCGCCAACCCGACGCGGTCCGTGCTGCAGGAGTGCCTCGCCGCGCTCGAGGGCGCGAAGCACGCCCTTGCCTTCTCGAGCGGCATGGGCGCGATCACGACCGCATTGACGCTCCTGAAGAATGGGGACCATGTCGTCGTGAGCGACGACTGCTACGGCGGCGTGTACCGCATCTTCACGCGGTTCATGAGCAACTACGGGATCGAGTCCACCTTCCTGGACCTGCGGGACCTCGTGGACGTGGAGGACGCCTTCCGCCCGGAGACGAAGATGCTCTGGATGGAGTCGCCCACGAACCCCCTGATGAAGATTGTCGACCTGAAGGAACTCGCGGTGATCACGAAGGCCCACGGGGCGATCAGCGTGTGCGACAACACCTTCGCATCGCCCGCCCTGCAGAACCCGACCGCCCTGGGCGTGGACCTCGTCGTGCACAGCATGACGAAGTACCTCGGCGGCCACGCGGACGTCCTTGGCGGCGGCCTCGTCACGAGCAGCGAGGAACTCTTCGAGAAGCTCAAGTTCGCCCAGAACGCCCTCGGCGCCATCCCCAGTCCATTCGATGCCTGGCTCGTGCTCCGGGGGATCAAGACCCTGTCCGTCCGCATGGAGCGGCACTGCGACAACGCGGAGCGGATCGCGACGTTCCTGAAGGACCACAAGGCCGTCGCCAAGGTCCACTACCCCGCCCTGCCGGACGATCCCGGCCACGGAATCGCCAAGAAGCAGATGCGCCGCTTCGGCGGCATGGTCAGCTTTCAGTTGAAGGAGCCCGCCGGGGTCGTCGACCGCCTGCGCCGCCTCCAGGTCATCACCTTGGCCGAAAGCCTCGGTGGCGTCGAGTCGCTCATCGAGCACCCGGCCTCGATGACCCACAAGAGCGTCCCGGTGGAGCAGCAGAGGAAACAGGGCATCACGGAAGGGCTCGTACGCTTCTCCGTCGGCATCGAGGACCCGGAAGACCTCATCGAGGATCTGAAGCGGGCGCTCGGCTGAGGGTCACCAGCCGTGGCGCTGCGGCGTGATCGCGGCGCCCCATCCGCGCGTGGGCTTGGGTTGCGGCAGCGCGTGCATTGTCATCCCGTAGGCGATGAGGAGGTATCCTGCCGCGGCGACCGCCGGGAGGATGCCACGACCGACGCTCCACGACCGGACGAAGATCGTGGCGTCCGGGTTCTGGAGGATGACCGCCACGGTGACCGCGGCCACGGCGAACAGGCACAGGACGCCCGCATGGGCCATGAGCCGATAGCGGGACGTGAGGAAGCCTGCGACCCGCCCGAAGAGGATCCCATGGAGGGCGAGGACGGGCACGAAGGTCCATCCGAGGAACGGGAACGCGGACAGGTAGAGGACCAGGATCCACGCTTCCGTGGAGGCGACCGTGTGGTACTGGAGCGGGAGGACGACGATCCCTGCGAGCGCGAGCACGATCGTGAGGGCGAAGGCGCGTAAGGCGATCACCGGGCTGTGGTCCCCGGGCTGGCGGGCCTCCAATTCTCGCAGCCCGCACCAGAGGGCCGGCCATGCGGCCACGTTCAAGACGACCGCGATCCACGCCGTGAAGAGGCCGAGATACAGCATGCCCACCGTCGGGATCCAGAGGGTTGTCCCATCGAAGACGAAGGAGAGCCAGTAGACCACTCCGGCGGCCCCGAAAACAAGCGCGGCTCGATGAAGCTCCCGAGGCCACGAGGCATGCGCGGTGGCCCTGCGCGGGTGGGGGAAGGATCCCGCCATGGGCGAGGCCGCGCATCGAGCCTGCCAGGGGATAAGCTTGTTGTCAAGACGATGTCAACGCGTCACGTGGGCCGACGCGGGCGGGCCGCCCACGGGTCCCGCTCGAAGGCGATCGCCAGGAGGACGAAGGCCATTCCGACGAGGAGCAGATCCACCGCAAGACGCGCGCTCCCCACGGTCCCCACGGGGTCCGCGAGGGCCAAGCCCGCCGCGGACAGCGCGATCGCCACGACCCCGCCGCAGCCCACGCCCGCGAGGACCGCCATGCGCTCGGACGACAGCTCGCGGGCCGCGTAGACGAGGCCGATCGCGGCGACGACGGACAGCGTGCCCCAGAAGAAGGGGAGGGCGGGCAAGAGGACGAGGGAGGGCTCCGGAAGGGCGAGGAGGGTCCAGCCCACGGTCCCCAGGAGGGAGGCGGGCAAGGCGACCGCGAGGGAACCGACGAGGAGGCGCCGCGCGGTGATCGCCGCCTCGTTCAGGGGGAACGCACGGCTGTACATCGTGGCGCCATAGGCGCCGGCGAAGAGGCCGAGGATCTGCAGGAGCGCGCCGAGGATGAGCGCGGTGACCACGCCCACCGGGAGGAACACGAAGAGGAACGCCTGGGCCCCGGAGAGGACCAGAGCCCCGAGGGCGAGGAAGGCCGACGCGAACAGGAATCGCCGCCGTGCGGTGGTCCGGACGGCCTCGAGCGTCTTGCCCGGCGCCGCGAGCGGGATGGACACGCCTCCCCCAACACCGCGCGGCCCCTTAATGTTCCTCCGAGGGTTCGCGAACCTTAATACGAATCCCCCTCATGCGGCCCGCGCGATGCCCATCCGAGTGTACAACACCCTGACGCGCACGAAGGAGCCCTTCGTCCCGCTCCACGGCCGCCGGGTGACGATGTTCGTCTGCGGCCTCACCCCGCAGGACCAGACCCACCTCGGGCACGCGAAGACCTACATCGCCTTCGACGTGGTCGCGCGGTTCCTGAGACACAAGGGATACCAGGTCCTCTACGTCCAGAACGTGACGGACATCGAGGACCGCATCATCGACAAGATGGCGCAGACGGGCCAGGACTGGAAGGAGATCGTGGCCCGCTACTTCGGCGAGTACCGCGAGGCCATGGAGAAGCTGCAGTGCACCTCCGTGGACGTGTACGCGTACGCAACGGACTACATCCCGGAAATCCTCACCCAGATCCAGGGCCTCCTGGACAAGGGCTTCGCCTACGTGGCCGAGGACGGCAGCGTCTACTACGACACGACGAAATTCCCGGACTGGGGCAAGCTCAGCGGACAGAAGGTGGAGGAGCACATCGCGGGCGCGCGCGTCGCGGTGGACGAGAAGAAGCGGAACCCGGCGGACTTCGCCCTCTGGAAGGCCCAGAAGCCCGGCGAACCCACGTGGGACAGCCCCTGGAGCAAGGGCCGCCCGGGCTGGCACATCGAGGACACCGCGATCACGATCCACCACTTCGGGTCCCAGTACGACATCCACGGCGGGGCCACGGAGCTCATGTTCCCGCACCACGAGGCGGAGATCGCCCAGGCGGAGACCTTCACCGGCGTCAAGCCGTTCGTCAAGGTCTGGATGCACGGCGGCATGCTCATGGTGAAGGGGGAGGAGATGCACAAGTCCCTGGGCAACTTCTGGGCCACGGTGGACGCCCTGAAGCTCTGGGATCCCGAGGTGATCCGCTTCTTCTTCCTGAATGCCCACTATCGCTCGCCGATCGACTTGACCCCCGAGGCGATCGAGGAGGCCGGGCGGTCCTACGCGCGGCTCCGGGAGACCGGCCGCAACACGGACGCGGAGCGCCGGCGGGCCGCGGAGAAGGGCAAAGCGGACGCCGATCTGAGGGCCGCGACCCACCGGGCCCTGGAGGCCTTCGACGCGGCGATGTCGGACGACTTCAACACGCGCGAGGCCCTCGCGGCGATCTTCGAATACGCGCGGACCGTGAACAAGGCCCTCGAGGCCGGCGCGGGGAAGGACGCCCTCGACGGCGCCGCGGAGGCGTTCCGCACGTTCGGCGACGTGCTCGGCCTGTTTCGCCAAGAAGGCACCGCGGCGGGTCTCGTGGACGGGCTCATGGGCCTGCTCGTCACGCTGCGCGAGGACGCGCGGAAGCGCAAGGACTTCGCGACCGCGGACCGCATCCGAGAGGCCCTCGCGAGCGCGGGGATCGTGCTCGAGGACACGAAAGACGGCGTGCGCTGGAAGCGGAAATAGCGGGACGCATTTCGGTGCGCCGAGACGACTTCCAACGTGGTCTCAGAGATGAGAATGACCGGGCGTCTTCGACCGTGCCACAGTATTTAAACAAACTTGTCCAAAACGACCCCCTGCCAAGACCCCGTTTTTCTCCATAAGAACCGCCTCAGAACGTTTATAAAGGCCCTCCGCATACGCAACGTGTCCGAACGGATGGGGTGCGCGAGGCACTCACAATTACGATTCAGAAGGTTGCAGTTTAGATGGCAGAAGAGGCCTCTCAGCCCAAGGAAACGACGGAGTACCTTTCCGATCAGATCCAGGTCCTCGAGGGCCTGCAGGCCATCCGCAAGCGGCCCGCGATGTATATCGGCAGCATCGACGCGCGAGGCCTGCACCACCTCGTCCACGAGGTCGTCGACAACTCGATCGACGAGGCCATGGCCGGGTTCTGCAAGAACATCCAGCTCACGCTCAACCCCGACGGCTCGGTGACCGTCGCGGACGACGGACGCGGCATCCCCGTGGACGTCCACCCGAGGTACGGCGTGCCTGGTGTCGAGCTCGTCCTGTCGCGCATGCACAGCGGCGGGAAGTTCGAGCACAAGATGTACCGCGTGTCCGGCGGCCTGCACGGCGTCGGGCTTTCCGTGGTCAATGGCCTGAGCGAATGGCTCGAGGTCCGCGTGCGCCGGGAGGGGAAGGAGCACCGGATGCGCTTCGGGCGGGGCGTGAAGGCGTCCGATCTCGAGGTCGTCGGCACGGCCGAGGGCACGGGGACGATCATCACGTTCAAGCCGGACGCCCAGATCTTCGAGACGATCGAGTTCGACTATGACACCCTCGCCGCCCGATCGCGGGAGCTCGCCTTCCTGAACGCGGGCCTGACGATCATCATCGTGGACAAGGTCCACGACCGCGGGGACGTCTTCCAGTTCCAGGGTGGCATCGCGGAGTACGTGAAGTGGATCAACCGCGCGAAGACGCCGCTCCACCCGGACCCCATCCGCTTCACGAAGGAGTCCGATGGGGTCTTCGTCGAGGCGGCCCTCCAGTACCATGACGCATACAACGAGTCCGTCTTCACCTTCGTGAACAACATCGACACCGTGGAAGGCGGCACGCACCTCGTCGGATTCAAGGCCGGACTCGCGCGGACCTTCAACAACTACGCGAAGGAGAACAAGTACCTCAAGCAGGGCGACA
>Ga0265292_1002228_pt1 | contig 13998 bp, 14 predicted proteins | sample Munlanlewell296A_FD_189080 | JGI IMG/M metagenome (GOLD analysis project Ga0265292, IMG submission 189080) | Leachate microbial communities from a municipal landfill in Southern Ontario, Canada - Leachate well 296A | ecosystem: Engineered > Solid waste > Landfill > Unclassified | place: Canada...
AGGCCGGGTCAGATTATCTAAAAATCTTCGCACCCGATAAATTTAGAGCTTACAGCATTAAAACACATGAATATCCGGGCTTTCCGACTGATTTGCAATCGCCCTACACCGTACTTGCCACCCAAGCCGCCGGCGCCTCCATCATCCATGAAACGATTTATGACCGCCGCCTGCTCTTCACCGATATGCTCGCGCAAATGGGCGCGGATATCATTATGTGCGACCCGCACCGCGTCGTGGTGAACGGCCCAACCAAACTTTATGGCCGCAAACTGACCAGCCCCGATCTGCGCGCCGGCATCGCCATGATTATCGCCGGTCTGATTGCCGAGGGTAAAACCGAAATTGACAATATCTACCAGATTGATCGAGGCTATGAAAATATAGATGGCCGCTTAAAAGCGCTCGGCGCCAAAATCGCGAGGCTTGATTAATTATGAAGCTTTTTTATCGGCGAATCCTATATCTCGCTTTTATCGCGGCTTTTTTAATCATCACGCCGCTCCTGATTTTATATGCAAATGGTTACGAGCTGAACCTGAAAAGCAAGGGTCTGGTTAAAACCGGCATGTTTATTCTGGATTCCGAGCCGCGCGGCGCCTTGATATATCTCAATGGCCGGCCGCAAACCGCTTTTTTGGATTCGGTTCTCTTTGGCAAAAAAAATTATCTCACCACGCCGGCGAAGATTAAAAGCCTTGCTCCGGGTGATTATGAAGTAAAAATCGAACTCAACGGCTACTGGCCTTGGCAAAAAAAATTAACGATTTATCCCGGCGCCTCCACTTACGCCGAGGATATTTTGCTTTTCAAAAAAGATTTACCGATTCCGTTGGTAAGCGGCAAAATGAAAAAAATATATTATTCGCCCGATGCCGCATACAGCGCCCTATTTGACGGCAAATGGCAATTGGCGAATTTAGAAGATAGCTCCACGAAAGATTTAGCAATCGTGTCTGCGGATTCGCCGGTCGATTGGTCGGCTGATAGCACCAAGCTGTTAATCGGAAAATATTTAATAAATACGGCAAACGGCCAAGTCTCTGATCTTAATAAAATTATTGATCTAGACAAGTTCAATTTGAAATTCAGCCAGCAGGCAGGCAATTTGATTTACTTTCAAAACCAAAATCGCTTATTTCTCTACGACAACCTCAATCAGGAACAAAAATTGCTTCTTTCCCCAAGCCGGTCCGGCGAGTACGCTATCAATGATTATCTGATTAAAAAAGATTATTTTATTCTACAGGTCAGCCTGGGGAAAAAATCATATTTAGAAATTTATAAAACCAGCGGCGAGCTGGCCGGCCGTCTTGACTTACCTGAATCGCGCGATTATCTTTTTATTAATCCGGATCAGGGGCTGGTTAATCTTTATGATCAAAGCCACCAACGTCTCTACCTGCTTGAGCCGCTCTCACCTCTCAAGCCCTTAATTGACACACTGGAGAAGGTAACGATTGCCCGCTGGTTAACCCCCGGAAAATTATTTTACGCCAATGATTTTGAAATCTGGCTTTACGATCTTAACGACAAGCAAAAAAAATTACTCACCAGATTAAGCGATCAAATCAAGCAGGTTGCCTGGCATCCAAGCAATAATTACATAGTTTATTCAACCGACCAAACTATTAATATTATTGAATTAGATGAACGGGTTAGGCGTAATTTCACCGAACTGATCAAACTTAATCTTATCAGCGACTTACAGCTCGGAAGCGACGGGAAGAATCTTTATTTTTACACGGAGATCGGCCAATCAAACGGGCTTTACAAGCTGAATCTGCAATAAAAAAACGGCTCATCTGCAATAATCAAAGATGGGTCGTTTTACTGATTAGACCTGTTGCTTAATAAGCTTCGTAACGAAATTTTCAGATTTTGAGGTCCCGCCACTATTATTTTTTAAGGAAGGCGGGATTGGAAAAATTTACCGAAATCTGGAAATTGCAGTAGGAGCTTATTGAGCAACGGGTCTATTAAATCGTTAATTTTTCTGCCAATTATATTTTTAAATCCTTAATAAATTTCTTTAGGCGATCACCGATTTCCGGATGTTTTAAACCGAGCTTAATGGTGGCCTTGACAAAATTAAATTTGTCGCCGGTATCCAGCCACTCGCCCTTCAACTCGCGGCCGTAGAGCGCGTGATTCTCTTGAAGCATTATTTCAAAAGCGTCGGCTAGGCGGATTTCGCCGGATTTACCCTTGTTCATTCGTGCTAAAATCTTGAATACCTCCGGCGTAATGATATATTTACCTACCGCCGCCAGATTAGACGGCGCCTTCGCGGCTTTGGGTTTTTCCACTATTTTTTTGATTTCATAATTTCCCTCCCCCAATTTTATGCCGTCAATCACGCCGAACTTCTCTACCTCCTTGCGATCCACCTTAGCCAGACCGATGACTGAATCGCCGTATTTCTCGTACGTTTCCATCAGTTGTTTGGCCGCCGGCACCCGGCTGTCATAAAGACAGTCGCCGAACATCACTAGCACCGGTTCACGGCCAATCAAATGAGCGGCACAACTGATAGCATGGCCATCACCCAAGGGCATCGGTTGGCGCACATAAGTAAATTTTGCCATATTGCTGATTCGCCGCACCTCTTCCAAGAGATTAGTTTTATTTTTTTCCACCAGGTTATATTCCAACTCAAAGGAATAATCAAAGTGATCCTCAATTGAACGCTTGCCGCGGCCGGTAACAAAAATAATTTCCTCAATGCCGGACGCTACCGCCTCCTCCACCAAATATTGAATCGCCGGTTTGTCCACGACCGGCAGCATTTCCTTCGGCTGCGCCTTGGTGGCGGGCAGAAAACGGGTGCCAAAACCGGCAACCGGTAAAATCGCCTTCCTGATTATTTTTCCGTTGTTGTCGCTGGCTGATTTTTTTTTCATACAATCAATTCAATTTTAATTATTATTTTTAAAGATTAGCCCGAAATTTCCATTTTATAAAATATTTAATCCAGGAGGCAAGGTGAATTTGAGAAAGGCGATTGGTAAAAGGCGCTATATACCAATTGCCGGCCGCACTTGCACGCTCATGGTCGTGAATTACCACCGCCATCGGTTCATAAATAACTTTAAGTCCAACTTGCAGGATGCGCCGACAGAGATCGGTATCTTCAAAGTACATGAAAAAACGTTCGTCAAAACCGGCTAAATCCGTAAACAGCGATTTCCTGATAAGTATGCACGAACCCTGTACCCAGTCAACCTGCCGGGCACTCTCATGGTCATAATCTTTTAATAAAAAATCATTCAGGTGCCGCTCGGCAAATTTACCTAAAAAAGTCCGGCGATAAATGGGTGTCAACAGTTTCGGAAAGCGGTGACAGGAGTATTGCAGTTGACCGTTGCGATAAATAAGCTTCGGCCCGAGCAATCCGATTTGCGGATCGGCTTTGTAGCTATCAAACATTTTCCTGATCGAATCCGACCTTAGTATGGTGTCGGGATTAATAATCAATAAGTACTCGCCGGCTGCGCCGCGAGCCCCTAAATTATTGCCGCCGCCCATCCCCCGATTGCGATCGCTCTGGATAAATTTCACCTTAGGAAATTGATTCTTTACAGCCTCAGCGATACCATCACGAGAATTATTATCAACCACGATTATTTCGTAATTAATCCAGGACAAATCAGCCTGCTCTATTGATTTAAGGCAATTTAATGCCTTGTCTTTACTATTGTAATTTACGATGATGATGCTTAAATCCATACATTTACCAAACAATTATTCTCTTGATAATCTGCCAATATAGATTAAAGAAAAAATTACCCGCCGCCTGCAAGCCTGAATTTATTTCCTGATATTTAACCTCCCCGATGATTAGCCTGGCAATCTCCCTGTCTTTTATTTTACGCCTTTTTTGCACTTCCCGTCTACTACTAGCGAGATAACGCCAGGTGCGCGGACGCAAAAAATATGAATATAGCCGGCCGGCGTCGCGCCACCAGCCGTTTGGCACCGAAACAATCAAAAGAAAAAATTCCATCAAAAGCATCGCTGGCGCGAGTACCGCCAAGGTCAGGCCGTGGTAATTTTTCAGTATCGCAAGCAATCGATTGCGGTTCATCCAGTAAATCTGCCTGATGCTCCGGCTGAATTCGTATTTGTGGTACACCACAGCTTCGGGGGCGAGGACACAACGCCAGCCGCCGAGCCAAAGACGCCAGCCGAGGTCCAAATCCTCGCCGTACATCCAAAACTCTTCGTCAAATAAACCGATCTCTTTGAGTGCTGCCGCCCGATATAGCACCGAGGCGCCGCTCGGGTAGAATATTTTATTGCTTTTCGCCAGAATGCTTTTTTCATAAACCAGATTAAAGCCTTCACAGTAGCCAAATCCAAGAAAATGCATCTGATTACCAAGGCTATTGATCTTATTTTTATCCGAATATAGCATCAACCGCGCCTGCACCGCGCCGATTTTTTCATCCGATTCAGCCAGCTTAACGAGCTCGCTTACCGCGCTCTGGTCAACCTCCGTGTCCATATTGAAGAGAATGATATAATCAAAACCCTCATCAAGCGCCTGTTGCATCGCCACATTATTGCCTTTGGCAAAACCCGCGTTATCAATATTTCTAATAATTTCTGTGCCTGGTGCCATGATCTTCAAGTAGCTGAAACTTTCTTCCGTGCTTTCATTGTCAACCAAAAAAATCTTGGTCTCGCCAAGGTAATCCTGCGTTTTTAAACTGGCTAGGCAATCCGCCAGATATTTTTTCGCGTAGTCCCGCCAGTTCGGGCTGATAATTATTGCAACTTTTTTACTCATTCGTAAAAAATTTTATTTATTTCTTAATCCGCAAACGCCATCTGCCCAGAGGCCGACTTTTTTATTTTGCGCTTCCTTCTGCGCCGCCTTAAACTTAACTTGATATTTATATGGTAAATCGTAAGTATATTCGTAGGCGTAGCCCTGTTTGATAATCTCCAAATTATAAAACAAACCTTCTCTGGTGCGCGCATATCGGAGCAGACGGTTATACTTATCGCGGTTGGTTTGAGTCGCATCTGCCTCAAGTTCAACTTCTCTTCCCTCTAAAAGTTCATGCGCCTTGGTGCTCGCCTCGCGGCCAAAACACTCCACCGGTTTCCTCGGATCAACCACTTCCGGCGTGTTAATGCCCAAAAATCGCACGCGCTCGGTTTGGCCATCAATACTGACGTCAATCGTGTCGCCATCCACTACCTTAACCACTTTGTAATACTTTTCCGCCGGAGCTGCTACCGCCGCTGACTCGTCGTTTAATAGCGCATTCGCCTCCACCGCCTGCTTTTTTGCCTGCTCGGAAATTTGCTTGGCCTGATTCAAGCCCTTAGCGGCCTGCGAAAAATATTCAGGATTGGTGGCAACCGGAATAAGTTCATTACAACCGGCCAAAATAAATAAAAGAGGAAACAATAATATAAATTTTTTCATAGTACTAGGTTTTCGCTTTACTTTTATACCCCGCCTTCTCCAAAACCAAAGCAATGAATAAGCCGAACGGCCAAACAAGCTTAAGAAGCCAATACTCTCCGGCCGGGTGCCATTTTTTGAAGTATTTAAGCATTGAATCACGGAAATATCTTTGCGCCCGGCCGCGTTTAACCTGTTTGAAACTTTGCCCGACATAGTCCAAGCACGCTGCCGCCGGGTTGTACCAAACCTCTCCGACCGACTCCCGAACGCGCCGACAATAATCAACTTCCTCAAACCACAGAAAAAATCTCTCGTCTAGCAAGCCGATTTTTTCAATTGTTTCCCTTTTTATCATAAAAAAACCGCCGCGGATAGAATCAACTTTGGCTGGTTTAGTGTAGTCAAAATCAGCGACGATATAACTATCTAAAATTTTCGGAAACAGGTGCGGCAGTTTCAAAACAATTGCCAGCTGGTCCAGGATCGCAGGAAATCGCCGGACCTGTTTTATTGTCTCGCCTTTTTCATTAACTAAGTGGCATCCAGCCACGCTTGCTTGCGGATTAGCCCGCATCCATCCAAGCATCTTAGACAAAGTATCTGGATAAATTTTCATGTCCGGGTTGAGGAGCAAAATAAAATCGCCCTTTGCTTCTTTTATCGCCTGATTATTGGCCTTGGCAAAGCCGAAATTGTCAGAATTGGCGATCAAATTAACTTCCGGAAATTCGTTCTTCACCATCTCAACCGTGCCATCGGCCGAATTGTTATCCACCACAAAAATCTCAAAACTAATTGCTCGCGAACTCGAAAATAAAGCATGCAGATTTTCCCGCAGCTTATCTTTAACTTTCCATGATACGATGATGACGGATAAATCCATAATAGTTAATTCAAAATTCAAAAAAACAAAATGACAATTTAAATCTGTTTGCCATGGATTACTTCCGGCCGTCAACCTCCCGCCAAAACTGCCTGAAAAAATTTACCATGAATTGATGGCGTTCGGCGGCAATGCGTTTACCTGATTTTGTGGCTATCCTGTCTTTGATCTTGCTTAACTTTACCACATACTCGCGCCAGGCGGTATCTTCTTCGCTATAGACCTTGGTTTTATAGGCATTCAGCCGATCAAAGTTATACAATCTGGCGCCCACCTCTCCCGCAAACTGGAAATCCCTGCCGATGCCAATCGCGCCGATTGAATCCAGCTTATCCGCGTCATACAGGACTTTCGCCTCAATCGTCTGCGGTTCATGGTTATTGCGAAAACGATGGCTGAGAATGGAATGAATGATATTATCAACTTCATTAATTGTAAATTTGTATTTAGCCAAAAGCTTGCGGCTTTTTTCCGCGCTTATTCTGGCGTGGCAGACAAGCCCCTCGCTCTTATCCTCCTCTCGACGGCCGATGTCATGGAGCAGCGCGGCAACCTCCACCACGCGCAAATCGGCCCCCTCAATGCGGCCGATTTTTAAAGCCAATTTTCTTACTCTTTCAACATGACTCCAGTCGTGACAACCATGAATCGCGATAAAATGTTTCCTGGCTTCGGTCTCAATTTTTTTAATTACGCTTTTTGAAATGATATTTTTTTCTTAAATTGTCGGGCCTTTTAACGCTCAATAATCATTCCATCTTTATCCATTTATTCTTTCATTAATTTTTCCAGATGGCTCTTGATTTTTATTCTCTTCTTCAGCTGCTCCCGCCTTTCCCTGATTTGCTTTCTTAATTTAAACAATTGAAACCACTGTTTGACCACGTGCGGCTCAAAAATCAGCACATACAGATTACTCTTAATCTCGTACCACAAAGTTTTCAACCGGATGCCGGTTGAATAATCATCATTCAGGATTTTTTGCAGAATTATGTGATGATTAAGCCATGACCACTCTTTGTACTCTTTTTTTCTGCCCTGCCGGCCTTTGATAATATTAAAAATTCCTTTGCCGCGGCCGGCAACCGTGCGATCATGATAGACAACCACGGACGGGGCAAAAATGCTCTTATAGCCGGCCAGCTGAAGACGGTACGACAAGTCAACATCTTCCTTATACATAAACATCAGCTCGTCAAAATACTCTTTACCGCCGTCATCCCTGATAAAAGCCACATCATCAAGCGCCGAAAGCCGGTAAATCGCCAGCGCGCCGCTCGGACCGAAAACTTCTTCTTCAACATCAAATTGGCCGTGATCAATTTCGCTCTGCCCGCGATCAATAAAGCGGTGCTCTTTGGTAATTTCAATGCCGACCGAATCAATAAAGTTTGTTTTACCCCCTCCGCCGGCATCCCTTTCATTAAAATTCCAGCGCTTGATTTTACCGGTAGCCGAGCCGATTTGCGGGGTTTTCATTACCGCATTGACCAATTCGGACACCACGTTCGGCTCATAAACCATGTCCAGATTGCTCGCGATAAAGTAATCGGCACCCAGATCAAGGGCTTTTTTTATCATCAAATTATACGATTTGGCATAACCCAAATTTTCTCCGGTTTGAATAATTGTGGCGACAGGATAATTTGTCTTTAACCAAAAAACATTATCATCATCGGCTGATTCGCTGTTATCAACAAAAATCAGTTCGATGTTCTGATAATCCTGTACCTCAATGCTTTTTATAAAATAAGGTAAATACTTTGAGGTAGTATAACTTTTATCGGCGTTATCAAACAAAATCGCGCCAATAAAAACTTTTGGCGCGTTTTTCGGCTCAAGCCGCAGAGGCTCAATCGGCCTTTTAAAATTTTTGATATTATAAGCAGCATCCACCAGGCTCTCGTGCGTGCCGGCATCAAACCAATAACCTCGTAAAAAAGCGGCCTTCATCTTGCCTTCTTTGATATAAATATTATTCAAATCCGTGATTTCCAATTCCCCCCGCTCGGATGGTTTTAAAGATTTGATGTATTTAAAAGCCTTGGCATCATAAATATATAATCCCACCACCGCCCAATTAGATTTTGGATTAAGAGGTTTTTCGGTTATATTTAACACCCGATCACCGTCCAGTTCGGCAATTCCAAACCTTTGCGGGTCATCCACTTGCTTTAAAAAATTCACCGAACCGCCATTAAACTCCTGGACTTCCTTGATAATATTGTCTTCAAGAATATTGTCGCCAAACACGACCACGAAATCATCTTCGCCGACAAAATCCTCAGCCAGCCCCACGGCGTAAGCCAAACCACCAGCATGGTCTTGAACCTTGAATTGAAAGTTAGCGTTGAATTCCTTGCCCGAACCTAAAAGTTTAGCGAAGTCTCCGGCATGATCCTTACCGGGCAAAATCAAAATATCGGTGATACCGGCCTTAAGCAAGGTCTGAATCGGATAATAAATCATCGGCTGGTTATAAACCGGCAACAGATGCTTGTTGGTAACTTTGGTGTTGGGAAAGAGGCGCGTGCCACTGCCACCGGCAAGTACTACGCCTTTCATTTTTTTAGTCATACGTCAGACTGCTTGATTTCGTATTTTTAAATATTTCTCAAGTGCCGCCTGCCATGGTCTCAAGGGCTCAAGTTTTGTGTTAATCAGGATGGAATATTTCGGACGCCGGGCGGGGCGCGGAAATTTACTTGCCGGCACCGGTGTTAATTTTACTTTCTTGCCGGCTAGTTCAAACAATTTTTTGGCCGCTACATACCAGGTAGCCGGCCCCGGATTAACGATATGATAAATACCGAAACCGCGATTTTCGTCAATCAATTTTCTGGTTGCTTCGGCCAAATCCGGCGTATAAGTAAAACAGCCCAATTCTTCATTTACCAGGTCAAAAGCGTCTTTCGTTTCGCTTAATTTGAGCATGGTATCAAAAAAACTCGGCTTTGCCAGCTCGCTTGCGCCCTTTGGTCCGAAAAGTTTTTGTGTTCGGATCAAATACCATTTTAGACCGCGACCGGACAGACGGATGATTCCCTGTTCGCCGGCCAATTTACTTTCGCCATATTTACTGATCGGCTTCGGCTCATCTTCTTCGGTATACCCCTGCCGTTTTTTGCCGTTAAAAACATAGTCGCTTGAATAATGAATCAAGATCGCTCCGACCGCAAGCGCAGCTTGAGCTAAAAAACCCGGCGCCTGTCCGTTAATTTTCATTGCCAGCCGACTTCCTTCTTCCTCTTCGCATTTGTCGACTACATTAAAGGCCGCGGCGTTGATGATAATCGCCGGTTTTATTTCCTTGATCTTTTTTGCAAGCAAACCCTGGTCGGTAATGTCTATCTCCTCTTTATCCCAGGGTATAACTTCAATTTTTTTATTCTCTGTAAAAACTTTCACCAGTTGATCGCCTAAACTGCCCTTTGCCCCTAAAATTAAAACTTTCTTTGCCATAATTCTCTTATTTAAACCGCCCTGCAACAGTAAAGATTGCAGGGTTAATTTAGATATAAACTGATATAAATTTAGCTAAATTTAATGATTTTGTCAATAAAAAAACGGCCAACGAAAAATCTTTGTTGGCCGTGTTTGCGAGCTTATCTCGCGAGCAACCGTGCAACCGCGGCGACGGTGAACATGTCACCGAGCTGCACCGCTTCCTGCCAGTAGATAAAGCGGCATTTCATCATGCCTTGAGCCGCTTTGGAAACGGCCTTGAGCACAGTCGGGTTCAAGGTGTAGTTGTCGCCTTCCTTCAGTATCTCGCCTTCACAAACCTTGAAGGCATAGAACTTCACCCCGGTGTCGTCCCCGATGGTCTCGAAAAAAGCACTGTTCGGGTTCATCGGACGTCCGTCAAGCCGGAAAATGCGCTCGCCGATCTGGGCGTCAGACATTCCGAGTTCTTCCGAGGCCTCGCGAATTGCTGCCTCAAAATGCTTCTCCCCGGGCTCGAGAAAACCGCGAGGAACGTTGAGCACCATACCGCCCTGATTCGGACGGTTCTGCTCGAGCACACCCACCAGGAGATTCGCGCCGAACTGACAAAACGGCACGGTAACCGCGCCGCCGCCGCCGATTTCGCTGAACGACCAACCGTCCCAGCCGCCCGGAGTCAAACCGTAAGTTAGGCGACCAAACCGAGGGTTCTCCAAGACGATCATATTGACTCGCTCAAGGAGTTGTCCGTTAACTTCTGCCCTCCATCCACGTTTTTGTTGCTGCTCTTCAGAATCAGAAATCGCTCTCATCAAAGAATCCACGCTCTCCTCCTTCTCACCGCCTCATTGCGGTGAAGTGGTTAGTTTGGACCGAACCCGCTGACTTGCAGCAGGTTAACGTCTTTATGTTAAGACTTCTGTCTTATTTTTAAAAGGATCAATGAATATGAAAAATCATATTAACACGATTAAACAATGTTGTCAACCTTCTTAAATCCCCTTTACAAAACGCTTTTTTGCCTTGGCGCCCGCTTCATAACTTGTACTTTTTCTCTTGTCACCAAACTCTTTATAAATATCAGCCAATACATTTCTCGCCAAAATTTCCGCTTTCGGATAATCAATTTCTATTGATTCTTTCAATCCCAGTTCCAGGGCCAGATTTTTTGCCTTAATCAAATTTTCCTCGCGCAGACTGCCTGTTTGCCGCTTAGCCAAATCAAGCAGGGCCGCTGCCGCTTGAATCCTCAATCGCGCCGCATCATATTCAACTCCTTTTCCTTTTAATTCATCGGCAAGCTTAATCAAGTCATCAACCCTAAGCCGTGGCGGAAGTTCCTTATTGATGCTAAGTCCCGCCTGAGCCTTAGTCGCCAAAACTTCATCTCCGGTCTTTCTGGCCATACCAAGAGCTTCCTGGTTCAAGACTACGGCCACATCTTTATTGCGGTTGGTTCCTTGCCAGCTTGCCATATCGTGTATCGCTCGCGCCACTACTTGTTGATTTTGGAAATGCTCCTGATTCAGATATATTAACTTTAAAATTTTAAAAAATTTCGCTTCCTCGCCGGCATGGAATGCGCATTGCGATAATTCGGTTAAAATCTGCTCCGGCAAACCGATTTCCCGGATGAATTCAATCAATTCCGGGCCTCTATTTGTCTCAAGTTCTGATAATTCGGCCTCTGCTCCGAATCGCGTTTTTAGCAATGAATTGAAAGCGCGTTCCAATAATTTCAAATTGCCTCCCGTTTCACCGAGCCTCAATACCAAACCGTGGACTTTCTCCGGATCTCTTAAGATTTCCCGCACTTTGTCATCATCACTGCTGGCGAGCGCCTCGGATAAATTTCCTGCAACTTCTGCCGAATCTTCTTTCTTTACTACTCCATATTTGTTCCTCTCTTGTCCTTCCATAAATTTAATTTACTATATATTTTATCGCGAATTATACGGTTAGATCAGGAATGTTTCTGGTGGTTTTGCGTATAATGGTTGCTGTAATATCGGTTGAACTGGTCTGCATTCTTGATTTTTTTCCACCACCAGTCATTGTTCTTATACCAAGCAATGGTTTTTAACAAGCCTTCTTTAAAATTATGGCGATGGCTCCAGCCGAGTTCTTGGCGAAGCTTTGAACTGTCTACCCCATAACGAAAATCGTGCCCGGGCCGATCTTTGACAAACTCTATTGCCGATGGGTGTTTGCCAAGCAGAAAAGCCATTAAACTTGATATTTCAATATTGCTTAGTTCATTGGTGTTTGTGCTGATATTATAAATTTCCCCAATTTTCCCGCCATGGAGCACTAAATCTAGCGCTGCGCAGTTGTCCTCCACATGGATCCAGTCACGTCGATTCAAGCCATAGCCATAAAGCGGCACCTTCTTATCATCCAAAAGATTAGTGATAAACAACGGAAAAAATTTCTCCGGATGCTGGTATGGTCCGAAATTATTTGTGGTGCGGGTAATTATTACCGGCAGTTTGAAAGTTTCATAATAGGATTTGACGAGCAGGTCGGCCGAGGCCTTTGACGCTGAATACGGCGAATTTGGCTCTAGCTTATCCGTTTCTTTAAAATAACCATCTTCTATGCTTCCATATACCTCGTCGGTGCTGATATGAACGAATCTTTTTAAATTATGCTTTCTCGCGGACTCAAGCAAAGTTTGGGTACCGATAATATTGGTTGACAGAAACTCCTGCGGATTGCTGATTGAACGGTCAACATGCGACTCTGCCGCAAAGTGAACCACCGCGTCAACTTTAGGCATAAGTTGATCAAGTAAGCCGGAATCGCGGATATCGCCACGAACAAATAAATAACGCTTGTTGCCGGAGGTCTGCCCCTGGCCATAGGACGCTTCCACGTCCAGCAAATTGTCCAGATTACCGGCGTAAGTTAAGACATCCAGATTGATTATTTGATAATCCGGATATTTTTTCAGAATATGACGAATAAAATTTGAGCCGATAAAACCGGCGCCGCCGGTAACCAACAATTTCATAATCTTAATCTTATATCTTAATGAATTAAACAAAGAGGCTTTAACACCCCCTTGCTTTAACAATATAAAATACCAAATAATAGCTACTATGTCAAGCTAATTCTTTCTGCGGTTGCCGTCAGCTCACCATCGCCGTATTGTTTGGTTGGCCAAAAAGTCGCCAGACCGTCGGTATAATAGCGAGGAATCAGATGAACGTGAAAATGAGCGACATCAACACCGGTAACCGCCAATGCGACGTAATTTGCCTCCATCGCCACTTTTATCTGCTTCATCAGTTTATTCACTATCTTAAATATATATGCTAAAACCTCGTCCGGAGTATCTGCCATCATGTCGTAGTGCTCTTTTGGTATTACCAGGGTGTGGCCGAAATTTACCGGATTGATGTCCAGGAAGGCGATTGCTTTATCGTCTTCGTAGATTTTCATCGCCGGCATCTCTCCTTTAACGATTTTGCAAAAGATACAGTTGTCTCTGCTTGCCATAAAATTATTTATTAACTTTTTAACATTTTAATTTTCGCGGCCTTGATTACTATAGCACCCTTAACAATACAACCTTCGTTATCCGGTAAATTTTTTACAAAATCAACCCACTGGCCGCTATTATAATATTTCGCTCGACCCTTTATTTCAAAACCGACGCAAGATTTTTCCCATTCTTTATTCCACACCGCTAACGCGACATTATTGTTCGCTTCTAAATTTTTTAGAGTTTCATTAATGTGTGTATTAGTAATAATAATGTCGTCGTCAATAACCTTAATACAAGCAACGGCGATAGCGTGCGGAATGCCATTTTTGTTAACTGTAGCTAAACTTGCGGCATTCGCCTCAATCAGTTTCTTTATTCCTGGCGTAATAATACCCATATATTACTCAATTCTATAGGGTGAGTCGGGTTGAATCTCCCAACGGATTTCATCAACGTCTTCCTTTTTCTCTTCACCTTTGTATAATTTATCCGGAAAATTAATTGAATAAGCCGGTCCAGCGCCAATACATTTATAGCCATGCACCACGCCCGGCGGCACCACCGCCAGTGTTGGATTATTTTCACCAACAGTGATTTTTAAATAATTCCCTTTGGTTAGACTGCTGGCACGATTATCCCAAAGATGAAGTTCAAATTCCCCGGGACCAACGAAGACAAAGCAGTCCGCCTGATTTTTATGTTCATGCGGACCGCGCACTACGCCGAGTTTAGTTTGACTGATATAACTCATCGCCG
>Ga0265292_1002229_pt1 | contig 13983 bp, 9 predicted proteins | sample Munlanlewell296A_FD_189080 | JGI IMG/M metagenome (GOLD analysis project Ga0265292, IMG submission 189080) | Leachate microbial communities from a municipal landfill in Southern Ontario, Canada - Leachate well 296A | ecosystem: Engineered > Solid waste > Landfill > Unclassified | place: Canada...
CAGTGCACGGTATGCAATCTGGGCCGAGTCGATTGCTGAGGGAAATGGATTTTCAGATTGGACATCTCCGGAACCCTCACGGTACGTTGTGCATGCTCCGTTGTATTCCGTACTACTTGCTCCCGTTGCCGCACTGTATCCTCACAATAGTATCGCATTAAAATTCGAAACAATTCTGATCGGAATACTCTTATTGATCGGTCTGTTTCAGATGATCAGGTTTAGGAGCGGACGAGTGGCTGCTGGCATCTGTACTGTCATCCTGGCAACACATCCATTGACGCTGCTGTATTCCACTCAGGTCCTTTCTGAGATACTTTTTGCTGCTTTCCTTGTGGGATTATTCTTCGCATTGGAATATTGGCTGAAGAGTGACTTGACAAAAACATCGACGCTGTTTTCGGTGATTATATTGTTGATTGGATGCATTCTCTCCCGCGAAATTGGTATTGTGCTGTTGATTGTTGTTGTTGCGTTTCTCATTCTAAAGGAAAAATACGAATATGCCGGCTGGGTGTTTATTGGCGTCACGATGATCTTCGGCGCTTGGTACGTTCGAAACGAACTATTAGTCGCGGCGCGCGAACATCCGGATTTACGTAATGCGATGCTGTTCAGTTCTAATATCCTGACCTCTAGCGAACACTCTGTCGTGCGAGAATTGTGGATGCGGATTGGGGTGAATGGAATATTTTACGGGAGAGAATTACTCGGAGTACTGTTCTCTTCTCAGTTTAGTTTTTCTGGTGAACTTCAAAATACTTACTATCAGGTCGTCGATCGTACGTCAGGGGTGCTCATCGTTGCTCAACATATTGTCTCTCCGGCTTTTAGTATGGCTGCACTACTGTCTGTTATTGTTATTCTTGTTGGAATATACGATGAGATCATACGCGGTCGGATGATGTTTCTCTTCTGCACTTTTATATTTTTGTATGGTGCAATGATTCTGATCTATCCCGTCGCCGATATTCGGTTTTTGTATCCCGTGTTGATAGTGATGATTATATTTTTCGGGAGGGGAGTGGAATCCTTGTCACGAAACCGGAAGAAAACAATCCCCGCAATGGTACTTGCGGTTGTGGGAGTGAGTTTGGTTCCGAACATTCTGTGGGGAGTTGGTTTTCTTCGGGAAGCAGACGAGTATAGGAGTGATCCGGTAGCGTACTATGACAATATCGTTCATCATTCGACTCGTTCATCCGAAATGACAAAACCATTCTCACTGGCGGCCAAATGGGTACTGCAAAACGGAGATTCTTCAAACGTGATCATCTCACGGTGGAAGGAACTCGGATTAGTTCTGCCGCAAAAAAAAGTATTATTATTGGATGCGTTTGTTTCATTATCTACGTTTGAACAATCAATTAGGGACTATGGCGTTTCGTATGTGGTAACGACAAAAGATATGTATGGCTGGCATGAATACGAATTTCAAATGAATGCAACGAAGCGGTATTCGTTTTCACTTGTTCATTCCGTTGCCGGACTGGATGTGTTCAAGGTGGAGGAGGTGACTGCACAAACTCCAAAATTGACTGAGACACGTGCTATGTTTCAATACATGTTCCACTATTTAGAGCATGGAGGCTATGATACACTCCGTACATTTTTTCAAAAGAATGCGAATCTTACTGCGATACACTACCAACTGCGGTTCTATCAAGGTGTGACCGAAGAATGTGCGGGTGACTATGACACTGCATTGAATATTTACAGTTCGTTGTTCGGAATGCCGCAGGGGATCGGCTTGGCTCAACAGGTGGGATTCCACACAAATGTGATTAATCAGCGGAAAGCAGTAGAGAAATCGACAAATCCAAAAGACCGAGCGTCGAAATATTTTAACATCGCGTTGAATTATTGGGAGCTGGATCGCCGGCAGAATGCTCTCAATTATCTTAACGCAACAATCCGGGAAGAACCGACCTATCTTCCAGCGTACAATTTGTTCGTGTATTTCTCGCTGTTGAATCAGGATACGGTAAATGCCTCAGTAGCATTTGCTGCGATGACGGATCGGTTTCCCGGTGAACCCGTTGTTCCCCTGTTTCGTTCATTATTTACGCACATGATTGAACTGCGAAGCGCTGCATCGGTAATGCAACGTTCACAATTGTATGCTCAACTTGCTGACGATTATGACCAACTAGGATTGTCAGACAGCAAAGTTGAATCACTGCGGCGGTCGTATCTTTCTAATCCGGTCAATAATGACATTGCCCTTCGTCTAGCAGCACTCTATGAACAGAAATCGAAGTATTTTCCTGCAAAACAAATTCTTTTAGACGCCTGGAACCGGCAGCAGCAATCGGAATCGCTGAAAATGAAACTCAATGAAATTCAGACGAGGTATTGATCATCAATGGTGTTTCTGAAAATGCAAAGAACTTTTCTTTCACAATAAAATTGAAGATATTGCACAACAATAAGGAACTGCATACTGCGAACCGATGGAGTAAAACCTTCGATGGCTTATTCCTATAACCAGTACACCATGAACTTTCCAGAATTTTTCTCGCGGCACGCTGATGATGAACAATACTCTTCATTCTACGTTCGATTTTTTGTTGTCGCTGTTGTCGTACTTTTCGCCATCACTCATGCTCCCATCAATTTCGTTATGAGTTGGTACGATCGTTTCTTCCAAATTCTGCATGCCTCAGGATATCTTTCTTCAGCGATGGTGGATCAATTGGCGGCCCGGAAGGATAGTAACATCTCTGAAATTATCGTGCCGGTCAGAACATGGATCTTTTTTATCGCACTGTTGATAACGGCATATCCGCTGTTCAAGGATATACGAAAACACATCGAAAAACACGAACATGTGTATAAGGACGTTCAGACATACACCTCAATTCTGATTCCGTTTGGAATATTATGCCTCCTTGTGGTTCCGTCGCAGCTTGGATTGGGGGGCAATATGTACGCACGAATGAGCATTGAACCGTTAAGCTTTAACGATTCCAAATTGTGGTTCTATCAACGGTTGCTGATGCCTTCCATTGCCTATTTTCTTCAGTTAAAAGGACCGGTATTATACTTTTTTTTCAGCTTGTTCGTTACACTCCTTATGTTCCTCTTGGTTCATCTTTTTTTTATTACACGCGGCATTACCCTAAGCAGACTCGAACTTACTTCACTTGGAACCTCATCATTTCTGATGACCCAACTGCAAATTCCGGGATATACAGAACAACTGGCGTTGGTTTTTATTCTTTTACTATTCATTATCCCGACCACCACTATGGGTCGTTTGAGTTTGGCTGTTCTTTCATTACTTGCGCATGAAATCAGCATTGTCCCTCTAGCATTCATTTCCCTGATGTATTTTACCAGAAAAGAAAATATGATGTTGGCGACTCTGGTCTTCTTCTATTGTTTTTTTTGGATAGCAAGTTTCGGCGGAAATATCTCTTTATTGCTTTCGGTGCGCGACGTGTACGGCAAAAGCGGTTGGATGTGGGCGGTGGAACATCCGTATCGATTGTTGGCGGGAATTGCGTTATCGTACAAACTTCTTTGGGGAATCATCGGTTTCGCAATAATAAAATTCCAAAATTTGCGAGTACCGCTGGCCGGATTCATTCTTATTGCCATTGCGTTCACCATCATCGGAGTGGATACGTCACGGTTGATGGGATTTGGAATTCTTTCACTCCTTATAGCCCTTTTTTTGATGAAAGAATACTTTACGGAACTTGGGATGAAATACAAATACGTACTGATCGGTAATATTATTGTGCCGACATTTTTTATCGGAACGAATATTGGTATTGCGCTGGTAAATGGAATTTATAGTGTCGGAGGAGAAAACGGGAAGATTGTCCTCAACGGATTATATCAGATGATTTACCTTGGCGTGGTGATGAAATGACGAACATCATACCGCCGAAATCATTTCTCATGATCCCGATTCTCCTGTTCGCTTTTGTTCTATTCTATCCGAACTTAAATGCCGGATTTACTAATTGGGATGATCAAATCCATGTCACGGAGAATAAACGGATTCAATCTCTGACATGGGAATCGGTTGGTGAATTGTTCACGCCAAATACGGACTATATGTATCATCCTGTAACGATGCTCTCGTATGCAGTCGATTGGGCAATCGGCGGCGGTTCCTCAACGGCGTTTCATCGTACGAGCCTATTGTTACATTTAATTAATATTCTGCTAGTGTACCGGCTTATCGTTTACATCTCAGGCGACATCAACAGCGCACTGATCGTTGCTTTGTTATTTGGTATTCATCCGGTAAATGTCGAGACGGTATCGTGGGTGTCGGCTCGTAAGGATTTGTTGTATTCATTATTTTTTCTTTCCGGAATGAATCTGTACTTCGGATTTCTAGAGGGGAAACATCGCATCGGCACTATTATCGGTATGGGAATCGTGTTTATTCTCGGTTTGCTTTCCAAACCGACGATGGTTGTTTTTCCTCTCGTGTTGTTTATGATTGATTGGTGGAGGCACCGGCCATTAGATCGAAATATCCTGATAGAAAAAATTCCGTTTGTGCTGATCGCATTCGGCTTCGGGATTTTTACAATGGCGCTTTCGAATTCCGACACGGATGTTGTTTCGATCATGTCGCTCTTTAAATTCCAGCATCAAGTGTTGATGGTGTGTTACTCAATTGTTTTTTATTTCGGAAAGATTATAATTCCGATTGATCTGTCTGCAATACATCATTATCCGATCGTCTCATCCGGCGTGCTGCCGGCGTGGTTCTATGCCGCTCCAATAATCCTTGCGCTGATCTGCACTGGACTGACTCTGGCAGGGAATCGGTGGAAATTTCTCCTGTTCGGTGCTGGAATATACATTATTCCATTACTCCTCGTGCTTCAAATTCTGCCGTTTAATAACACCTCCCTTGTGGCGGAACGATATGCATATATTTCTTCCATTGGGATTTTGTTCGTTGGAGTCATTGGGGGTAAACACATTCTCGCATCATATGCGGACGGAGAACCGTTTTGGTACGGTGCATCGTCAATGTTTCTTGTGCTTGTAACACTAATGTTTACTATCGGAACAATCATCCGTGTATCGGTCTGGAAGGACAGCATCAGTGTCTTTTCCGATGTGATTCAACGTGATCAAACGATTTGGATCGCGTATGCCAACAGAGCACTGGACAGGATTAAGCTGGAACAATATTCTGGAGCAATGGACGATGCAAACAGAGCGATTGTGTTGCATCCCAACAGAAAGGCCTTATATGCGGTCAGAGGGAATATCTATTTCTTCTTGAAAGATTATCAAAAAGCAATCGCTGATTTTGACTCGGTGGTGTTTTCATCTAAAGCGAAACCGTACGAACTCTATAATAAAGGAGCTTCGCTTTATTATTTGCATGAGTATGACAGTGCTCTGGCATATTATGGAAAAGCGTTCGATGCGGATTCGGCATTTGCACGGGCATATCTGGGATACGGTATGATCCTCCAAAATGAAAAGCGTTTAGCCATAATGGCGCGACACTATTTTGACGCAGCCATTCGGTATGATGGATCGATGTGGGAGGCATATTATTTTCGTGCTGCCGCCAATATGGATTTGGGGAATGCCGGTGGGGCCATGACCGATGGATCGATGGCATTGATGCTGAATCCGAAACTGCTTCAGGATACGATGATCACTCGAATCAATACATCGGTCTCGAAATATGTTGCAAGAGCGTCAGTAATCAAAACAGAGATCGATAAAGGAAAACGACTAGAACAATTGTATGGTGAACTCAGCCGGACATATTTGATGCTGGGTGATTCGATACGATCGATGCGGACGTCTGTTGCACAGAAATTTATTGGTAATCGAAAACAATGAACCCCAAACATTTTAAAAATATTCTGTTTATTTATGCACTGTTTATCATTTCGGCGCTGGTGCATTTTCATATCCTGCTGAATGAAATAATCAATTGGCGCGATGACGAACTATTCTTTGCGTTGCACACAATAGCCAATGGTGCCGGCACAATATTTTCGCAGGGTGAACATTCTCCGGCAATGATGCTGTGGTATGGAATGCAGTTTTCGATAGGTGGGGATGGCCATTTTATCTACCATGCTATCAGTATTTTGTTGCATACGGCAAATGCACTCATGCTCTTTATTCTTCTGCTCAGATTTGGAGCGTCATCGGTCATGGCGATGACGGTTGCGTTGTTGTTTACCGTCCATCCAATCCACGTCGAGTCGATTGCCATGATCACGAATCAGCAAACGGTACTATCGATGTTGATGCTGCAGTTCATGGTGTTTGTGTATTCAAACTATTTGGAAGGCGGGAAACGATTCTTTTTGATTGTATCCATCATCATTGCTTTGCTCTTACAACTAATCGGAAATCCTGCTGCATATGTCATCGTGGCTCTCATATTGCTGCGGACGGCAAAACAGGAAATGGTGTCATTAAGATCGTTGAGTCCGTTTTTATTCATCTTGATTGGTGGAGTGATCGGCGCAGTATGGAATACTCATTTTTTGTCGTATGGTTGGTCGCTCATCAGCGAATCGGTGTTGATGTTCCGGTTCGGATTCATCGACCAAGCGTTCCGAACATTCCTTCCATGGATGTCGTCATTATTGGTTGATTCTGTGAGTCAGTACAATCAGGATCAAGGGATCCTTGCGATGATATTTCCTTTGATAGCGCTCGTGGTTTGTACTGTTGCAATATTGTTGAGAAATCACTTCCGCATAATTTTTTATGGTGTTATGATTATTCTGTTCGGTAGTCTTCCATTGTTTACGGGAGTGAGTAGGGGAGACTGGGCGTTTGCTGAAGATGGTGCATATCTTGCCTCGGCAGGATGGATTGTAATAATTGTTTGGGCATTCGAAAAAATTCTTATATCCGTCAAAGAAAGAAAATTATTAATAGAAACATCTGAAAAATCTCATCGCAATGTTGTTTTTCAGAAGTTTCTAATAAAAGCTATCTACGGCATTGGAAGTATTGTGCTGCTAGTGTTCTCTGTGCAAACTGCTGTGAAGGCGTCATACTGGGAAAACGGATATACGTATTGGGGACAATGTCTTGAAGAAAAACCTGAAAATGTTTTTGTTCTCCTTAAAAAAGGAATGTATCATTATTTCCGATACGAGATCGATCCGGCGTTAAAGGCAATCGACGCTGCAATTGTTCTAGCACCGAATGATTATGAGGTACATTATAGCCGGGGAGTAGTGAATCTCAGTGCGATGTTATTACCCGCAGCCACCGTGGATTTTACAAAAGCGTTGGCGTTGGATCCCACTTCCAGTAATGCGTATTTTGGTCTTGGTTCGATTCATTCCCTCTATTCCCGATTTGACAGTGCGGTGATAGCATATACCGAAGCGATTCGGTACGCACCGAATTTCTTTGAGGCATACACGAATCGAGCGACAGTCTATGGTAGTATGGGGAAATTTGTTCAATCGTATGCTGATTTTGGGAAAGCACAACAGTTAGCCCCTCAATTCGCACAATTGTACGGCAACAGAGCGCTCATTTCGTTGCAGGCAGGAAACGCACAGGCAGCTTTTAGTGATTTTGCTACACAAATTGCAATAGAGCCTCATCAGGTCCCGCAGCGGATTAATGCTGCCCTAACTGCCATTTTGCTGTCGGACACAACAACGGCATTGTTACAGTTTTCTAAAGCGTATGAGATTGACTCTCTTCGGACAAAGCTATATCTTTCGTCTACTTTTAGTACCTTCCTGAAATCGAAGCAAGAATTAGACTTAGGAAACGCTGTCCTTAAAAAAGTGATCGGTAAATAAATACTCGGTAATTACAACCGCTAGCCGGAAATTATTACCGGAATTTTCTGAAAAGGTGTCCAAAAGTTAATAAATATAGGAATTATATTTTGGCACGGGACATGTTTATATATGAATAGACAATGCAGATAATGATCCACAAAAAATAACTAACGTTACATTACCTAACAACAAACAAAGGAGTACATTATGGGACAACAACAATTGCTTTTGATCATCCTCGGTGTGATCATCGTCGGTATCGCTGTTGCAGTCGGTATCACAATGTTTCAGGATAACGCATTGAGCGCATCACGCGATGCTATCACAGCTGATCTCGTGAATCTTGCTTCCAAAGCACAGCAATACTATCGTAAACCGGCATCATTGGGCGGCGGCGGTAATTCATTCACAGGTATCACTGCAGTAACAGTAATCGTTGGAACTGCCGTAGCGACAAATGACAATGCAACATATGGTATCAGCGGAACCACTACTGCTACCGCAATCGTATTCGTCGGAACCGGCAATAACGAAGTCTCTGCTGGTGTGTTCCCGATCCATCAGGTGACGGTTGCTCCATCCACCTACACTGTTTCACAAGTACAATAATCGATCTATTGAAAGAAAGGGCAAGAAATACTTGCCCTTTCTTTCTTTGATAATCTTCTCAGGAAGATACTTACATGGGACAGCAGCAGCTTCTCTTAATAATTCTTGGAGTAATCATCGTCGGTATTGCAATAGCCGTCGGGATAACGCTGTTCAAAGACAGCGCTGTAAGCACAAATCGAGACGCAATGGCAAATGACATGATGCACCTTGCCGCAAAAGCGCGTCACTATTATAAGCGTCCTACATCAATGGGAGGTGGAGGGCATAGTTTTATGAATCTTGGCAGCGGCGGTGGGATTTTATTATTGGTTTCAAGCAATTTTTCAACGAATGATAATGGAACATATTCAATAAAATCAGGTACAACTCAGACGCTCATCACTTTCGTCGGAACCGGGAAGGCGCCATTGGACAATGGTTCGTTCCCGATTATGGAGTGTGTGGTGACCCCCAGCGCACAAACGATCAGCACGGTAAACTGATCGGACACTTAGATCGAATTCGAAAAGCAGATGTTAATTTATTAACATCTGCTTTTGTCGTTTTTAGCCCATACTGTTCTATAGTTTCTATTGATTTTGGTTTGATGCGATTGTATCTTTAAATATTATAAGGAAGGGAAAATACAATGCCTGAGTTTCGTATTGATGGTGTCTCACTCAGCGGTAAACCGGTGCAGGGTGTCATCAATGCAGATTCCATGAAATTAGCGAAAGAGCGTGCCACGCAGATGGCGAGGGAACGCAAATTTAAGATTTCTGGAATCCATACCCGGTCGACATTCCTCTATCGAGTGAAAAAAGGAACGGATGCTCCTGTTGATGGTGAACAAAAGGCATTTACCAAACAAGAAGTCATAGATGCGCTGACGAAAATGGGATATACCGTTGTGTATGTCCGCAAACAATTATTCGCCGGCGGCGGAAAAGTCCCCGATATTGAAGTCGTATCGTTTGTCCGTGTGAGCGCAGACTTGATACGTCAGAAATTGCCATTTGGTGATATGATGTCGATGCTCATCAATGACATTCAGAATAAATCGCTGCGTGAAGCGATCCGGGATATCAACCAGGACTTGAAACAGGGAAAAGACAGCGAAAAAGCGTTTCAGAAGCATGAAAAAGAGCTCGGGAAGTTTGCAGCGCACATGCTCGGCCTTGCTTCGAAGAGCGGTAACATGGGTGAGATCTTCGAAAGCACTGCAAAATTTTTGGAACGGAACGCACAATTCAAAAAAGATTTGAAAAGTGCGTTGATCATGCCGGTAGTAACACTCGTTATCTTGTTCGGTGCCGTTGGATATTACGTTGCCGTAATTTTTCCCGATACTGCAAGCCTGTTCGAAAAATTTAAGATCGAACTTCCGCCGATGACGAAGTCGACATTAAAGTTGAGCAAATTCCTCACGGATAATTTCGTATGGATCTCACTGATCATTGCGATTCCGTCTCTACTGATGGCACGGTTTGCATCTACTTCGCGTGGACGTATGATGATCGATCAGTATATTTGGAAAATTCCTGCGATTGGCGACATGACGCATAAGACAAGCATCGAGATTTTTTGCCGGGTGTTCTATGCATTATATTCTGGTTCCGGCGAGAATATCGAAGTGATAAAAATGGCGGCGGAAGCGTGCGGGAATAAATATATGGAACATCAGATTAAAACTATTGCTATTCCCCTAATGGTGGAAAAGGGTGCGGGCATCACGGAAGCGTTTGAAGCAACAGGTGTCTTTACAAAAACTGCTCTTTCCAGATTCCATTCAGGTGCAGAAACGGGAACAGTGAGAAATACAGCCATGCAACTGGCGGAATATTATGAAAAAGAAACCGGCTATCGTATGCGCAATGCCATTGATATGATTCAATTGGTCATCTCGATGATTATCATGATTGTGCTGACGGGATTGACGCTGGTATCGTCTGAAACCGCCACGATCAAACCAAAACCCCCCGGTGGATGGTTGACATTTTTTAGTTATTATTTTTAATTCCTCCCCAAAGGAATCATTATGGCCGATATAGATATTACTGACAAAATCGGATATACGCTCCTGAAAAAGGGGATTATCGATTATGAGACGCTCGAAAAATCGCTGCGGATAAAAGAAGCGGAAGCATCCAAAAAAGAGCGCCGAAATCTCGGACAGATTCTTGTCTCGGAATTTAATGCGGATCATGATGCTGTATTCCGCGAGGTTGCCAATCTATATGCCTTTCGCGAAATCTATATCGCCGATGAAAATATTGAAAAAAACAGGATAGATTTTATCCGGAAACTCGTCGACGGACTCCCGGAAGGGAATAAGGAGTTGATGATTCAGACGAAGATGATCCCGCTGAAATTTGATGAAAAGCAGCCGGACAAACTGATCATCATTTCAGCGGATCCGACGGACAGGAACATTCCGCTGATCTCCAGAAACTTCAATGTTAAAAAATATGAAGTGACATACTGCCGGTTGAAAGATATTCAGAATCTCACCGAACAAGTTATTCCTCCGCAAAATGAATTTCTGAAACTGTTGGAAGACAATCATATCAGCGTGGAAACAGGTGAAGAGGAAGCCAATGTTGATGAAGATGAACTGAATGCTGAAATTAATAAAAGTGCGCTGGCCAACCTGTTCGAAGGTTCACTCGTGGAAGCAGTTCGATCGGGAGTCAGCGATGTGCACATTGTTGCAGCTGAAGGGAAAAGAACAAATATCTTATTTCGGGTTGACGGTAATTTGAAATTGTGGCATTGCCAAGAAAATACCATGCCGGAAGCGGTGATGGCGGTGATTAAGGATCGTACGAAGAATGTCGACCGATTTGAACGTGAAATGTCGCAGGACGGTTTTATCCAGCGGGTAGTAGACGGACATCAACTCAGGTTCCGTGTTTCCATCATGCCAATCGTTACCACAGAATTTAAAAATAAATTCGAATCGGTCGTCATCCGCGTATTGGATGACCGGAAAGTGATCACCGATTTGAACAAACTCGGTCTGCAAGGACCTGCGAAACAATTCTTTTATAAAGCGATTGCAAAACCGCAAGGTATTATTATTTTGACCGGACCGACAGGATCCGGAAAATCAACAACGCTGATTGCTGCGCTGTATCAGGTTATCGATCCGACCGTGAATGTATTGACGATTGAAGAACCTGTGGAATATATTATTAAAGGTGCGCGCCAACTGAAGATCGGACCGAAGATGTCGTTCGAGCAATCGATCCGCGGTATCCTGCGACATGATCCGGATATCGTACTGGTCGGTGAAATGCGAGATAAAATTACCGCCGATACCGCTATTAAACTTGCAAATACGGGTCACTTGGTGTTTTCCACGCTGCATACGAACGATGCACCGAGCGCGGTTGCCCGGTTGTATAAAATGGGGATCGAACCATTCCTGATTGCGTATGCAATTAATATTATTGTTGCTCAACGTCTGATCAGGACGTTATGCAAAGTCTGTAAAACTCCGATCGATGACGGCGAAAAAAGTGACCTGTTGAAGTTCGGATTTTCCGAAGAGGATCTCAAGAATCATACATTCTACAAGGCAGTGGGTTGCGACAAATGTTCCGGGGGGTACAAGGGCAGGGCTGCAATCCATGAAGCGTTGTATTTCACGAAAGCGATCAAGGATATTGTGCTGAACGCGGGGGAGAAAGTAGATGAAAATGCAATCCGTGACCAGGCATCGAAAGATGGTATGTGGACATTGCGCCGGTCCGGTATGGAAAGGATGAAAGAAGGGTCGACATCGCTTGAAGAAGTCATTGCATCGACCGTTGAGGATGAATAATATACATTCTGCTGTGTGCCGGAAGCAATCATCTGGCCTGTTCTCAAAACTCTTTCCTTTTCTTCGAAATCTTGCAGTATCGTGATCCGGGCGATCGATTCTATCATTTACTCTGTGCGCTCACTGTTATCTAAAATTAATCGTGAGTGAATACAACATTGGTCTTAGCATCTCAAATTGGGCAAAGTTATTTTTCTAACAAGTAGTAAGCCTCCTTTGCTGAATTGTAGAGATTGTATTAAAGTGCGTGGGTACGAAATTTAGGTGGACAGAGCCAAGGGAAAGCGATGAATGACGGGAATTTTGATGGCACAATTCGCGCCATCAACGGGCAAGAGCGAACAGGATTCATCGCGTGCGTTAAATTTCGTAAAGAGTTCTTTTGCTTCTTTTCTTGTGTCGCCTTAACATGGTCAATTCGTAAACGGTATTCCTTTGGAATTCCGTCAAGATAAAGAAGAGAGTGAAAAATCTTGTTGTTTCTTTCAATGTATTTTGGACAAGTCTGATGTGCGCTGTTTCATAGGAAAATGGTGAACATTTTTGTATTATTGCAGTACTAACATATGTCATTATGGGATTAGGTCAGACACTTTTAACAATTATGGCATTGATGCTGTTGGGCAGGTTGATCCTTACCGTAAACAGGACAGTGCTTGAAACCGGTTCTACCAAGGATGTGGCGGAGTACCGAATTACGGCTACTTCGCTCGGAACGTCTTTGATGGAATCCGCTCACGATCTTGCGTTCGATGAAGCGACTGTCGATACATTTCTTACCTCATCACAAACTGCATCGTTAACTGCTGCATCCAGTTTTGGCATGGATGCTGGAGATACAGGTTTCGACGATATTGACGATGTCCATAATTATATAAGAATTGATACCATACCAAATTCTGCAATCTTCTTCACAACTGCCAAAGTTCAATTTATTTCGGTTACACCTCCGGCAACATTTACTATTACCACGACACCGACATTCAACAAATTGATTACAGTATATGTAACGAGTCCGTATATGATGAACTACTCGCTTGATGTTCCGACTCAGGATACTTTAATATTTCAGTCGATTTTTAGTTATTGGTATTTCCGGTAAAAAGAAGGGGCTATGGGTTCGCAAACAATTTTGGATCTTATTGCATCAACGATCGTCTTCGGTACGCTGACGCTGATTGCGCTCCGGCTGAACGGGAGTACGATGGAAAATACACATGCATTCCGCGAAGACCTGATCGTTCAGCAAAACCTCGTGGCGGTCTCGGAATTGTTGGAATATGATTTCCGGAAAATTGCCTACTGTAAAGATTATACCGTCATTGAATCACCCACAATGGCAATTAGGTACGCCGATACATCAAAAATTATTTTTTGGACAGATTTTTCGACTCTAGCAAATCCTTATGGTGACGGTGTTCTCGATTCGTTGACATATTATGTCGGTTCAACATCGGAACTGTTATCAACTCCCAATCCGAACGATCGGCTCATCTATCGTGTAGAAAACGATGCGACACCCATTGGAGTATACATGGGGGTTTCGACATTTTATATGCAATATTATGATGCATTACGAAACCAGTTGTCTACACCGGTGGACAGTTGTCAACTTATTCAGTATATGCAAATTACCATTCAGGTGGAACATCCGGTGAAATGGACGAAATTTTATAATGTTGCGACATATGATACCGTCTATCAGAGTGCATTTTGGAGACAGGTTCGGCTCGTGGCAAAAAATTTAAATAATCGGTAGGAGGAAACAATGGGACGTTCGGCGATTTATATGGTGATGGG
>Ga0265292_1002230_pt1 | contig 13981 bp, 12 predicted proteins | sample Munlanlewell296A_FD_189080 | JGI IMG/M metagenome (GOLD analysis project Ga0265292, IMG submission 189080) | Leachate microbial communities from a municipal landfill in Southern Ontario, Canada - Leachate well 296A | ecosystem: Engineered > Solid waste > Landfill > Unclassified | place: Canada...
AATTTTCGGGGTCTCTTGCCCATTCGACGAACCGAGATCGCTTAATACAGTGCATTCTACGCATTCGTTTTTTCCTGCCCAATCCATAATATTTTGTCAAGTGGCTTTTTCTACAGCTTCAACGTTATGCATGAGGGGCGCGGGCCACGAGGGTTTGAAGGAAAGACATGCCCGGCTTGTCCCGCGTCCCTCTCGATGCAATTGTTAAGTCATATTTTTTATCCATTTGTATACTGAAATACAGAGCGCAGCGTACCAAAAGATCAAGCCGCCTAAATACAACAAGTCAAGTCCTAAGCTATGGCTTATGAAACGAGATATTTTCGTCGAAAGCGGTTTATTTGACCAACCCAAATACGGCCTGTCTGGATTGGCACGACGGTAGGCTTGAGTAGCTTTTTCTTCGTCATGTTTCAGAGGGGTCTTATGTTGTCTACTGAAAAAACCCGATTGTAATTCTTTTTCTGTTAGCCCCCAGTAACGACGTTCTATTTCGATTCCACGATGGGCAATATTTGTAAATAATGCTCTACTTCTGAGTTCAAGGATCCAAAGACAGATGGTGAACCAACACGCAAGGATTGAACCGGCAGCCCTCATAGACCAATCCACATCTTGCTTAAAAAGCGCAGATGCGAGAAAGCCCATCGCGGCTACATATAAACCGGTAATGGTGAATCGACTATTCACTAAAGCGGTATGATAATCAACACACGCTTTATGTTCCGCACGAGCCTCCTCTGGGCCATATGCTTCTTTCATTTGTGTTTCTTTATCCATTTTGACTTAACAACAAAGCTAAGGGACGCGGCGGCTTTATGCCGCGTCCCTCTTGAGCGATTCGTTAGGTGTTTTTCCGTTCCATATTAGGATGCTGACCTCTATCCTTATTTTGTATCAAGGTGCTATTTCTCCTCGCTTATATCCCACCGATGCAATAACACTTATTACAGCTACAACGAAGAAGATTGAAATGCAAACTTGACTGTTTATCAACCAAGATGGACAAGAGGATAAAGAATCAGGTCTTCCGAGTGTTGTTGCGACTTCGAAGCTTGCTTGAAAAAATTGTGTCTTACAGAAAGATGAGATACAATAATTCATATAAAATACTCCAAAAAGAAAAATAGACTCGGCAAAGTTGATTAAACTCTGGAAAAGTATACGTCGGTGACTATGTACCTTGTTTTGCTTACGAGTTCTGCATGGAATTAAATCATCAAACCACAAAACACGTGAATTATATGCAATCATATCAACAACTAAATACATTGCTAAGAAATTGGAAGAATGCTTTGTCGATATTAAAATAGTGATTAATACGTGAAGGGATACGCCTATATCATGCCACAACGGAGTAACTTTCTTATAATTATTGTCGTAAGTCCAAGTTTTGTTAATAAACTCTCCCAAATGAAACCATAGTCTAGTAAATGTTGTCCATTCAGAAAGGTAAACTATCCTATAAAGTAAATAAATGAGCCACCCATGATAGTGATGGATATCTTCCAGCTTTGTATATACTATTTCGTTATCATCATTACACATAGGTTATCTTTTATCACCTAACGAGTCTGTAGAAAAAGTCTTTCATTATCCAAATGGCCGTAATTGTGTGGGTCTTCTACCCCTTCGACGATCCGAGATCGTTCAATACAGCTCATTTCACGAAGCCTATTTTTGCTCGTCCTATCACAAATATTTTAGTAAGGACTTTTCCTACAGCTTCAACGCTCTGGCTGACCCGCACGGGCAACCAGCTATGTATTAACCATAGAGGCTTAACCCGTGTCGGGTCGAGCCAGTTGATACAATCTTTATGTCTCTCCATTTATTTAGCTGATAACTGATGCGGCCAACCAAATTCATAATCTACTTGTTTCCAATTCTTGTCTGGAGTATAAATAAAAAATATTCTGAAGAATGCTAATCTATTATCCTTTGCAAAAAGTATTTTTACCTTTGCCGAATAATAATGTGTGTCATTGTTATATTTTGATATTTCATATTCTAGGAATATGTCTCCATCCTTGGTTTTAGCTATATATTTATTTGGTGCTTTTGCTATATCTTCCCAGAATGTCCATTTAGAAAATCCATTCTTTTCTTGAAGCTTAATTTGAAATTCTTGTCCCAATAATTTAGAAATCGTCTTTCTTAATTCTGCTTTTAGCTTTTGGGAATCATAATTAGGATCAATTGATTCCCACATTTTTTTAGCGAGCTCGGCGTCAGATTTTTCTTCTTCTTTTTTTAAAGCTAAAGCATATGGAATTAATGTTTGCAAATCATCTTTTATATCTGCAACAAAATACTTTGTAAAATAGTTTGCAGCTATTTTGAAATATTTGTCTTCAGCACTTTCACAACCCAAAGTTACAAGTACAATTAAGAAGATAATTATATTTATTGTGATGATAGTATGTTTATTTATACAATCAGTGTATCGACCTAAATGAGGCGCAGGGGCAATCACCTTTGCAAAAATCAAAGAGGCTATTCCCTGTCGCCTCGATTTGTTTGTTATGCCTATTCTGTTTAATCTTAATATTTGCCTGTATGCCACCATTTATCGTAATGCCACCCGTAAGTCTTTGTTATGTGCTGATAACACTTCACTACTGCTACCTCTATGTTGTGAAATAGCCCTTTGGTGAAGGTGTCATTAACTCGGCTGTCGATCTCTGCGCGATGGATCACTTGATGACGTAATTCAGTCATTTCTTGAAGTGATTTGAATAATGATATTTTTCTTCTGCGATATGGCTTTTGCAGAATGGAACAAAAATTAAGTTTTGAATCGAGTGCGGTGAAATGTGTACAAATTGCAGAGATTCGCTGAAAGGGCATCGTCTCTGCAAAAGCGTGCTCAATAGAAAATTGGCCACATGAAACGGAGGCAAGCCGTTCGGCGGAGATACGTCCTGATTTTAGAATAGTTTCCTTTTTCTTTGAGTAGCTGAGCAATGCAATATATGTAGATTTCCAATAATCTTCAAAGAGTGACACTAAGAATGGCAACAACAGGTTATTAGAAATCAGCCATGGATTCATTTTATCGAGGTAATTAATACCAGATGCTGGATGTTTTGGCCCCTTATAATTCCGATTCATAAAATACACATGGCTGGTGATAAGATTAGCTCCAAATCTTTGAAATGCTAAATGACAACCAGATGCGGCCGGTGTTGGAGGGCCACTTCTTAGATTCAAATATTGTCCTTTTCCTTCATCTGTAGAGAATGAACCACCGAAATTTTTTCTTAATAGTCGGATAGTTCGATTTTGCTGCTCCAGATCAAAATAGCTCCTGCCAACAGGCGTTCGTGTTTCAATATTTATAAGACCACCAACCTCATAAATGGATAATTCGACACCTGACCAAGAATGATAATCTTTTTCGTCAAACCAGAAATAATCGCGAATTTTACCCACTTCGCCCGACCGAAGTAGCCCGGTGCATTTATATCCAAGAAGATCGATTATCTCAACTATATCTTTGACCTTTGCATTGGAATTTAGCTTATTTAAGGATGAATAGCTCATGTATAATTATTCCTTCTATTCAGGCATAGCAATGATTATACCCAATTGGTTTTATCTGACAAAAGTATAGCACAGTAAATCTCGAAAAAATTCAATTGTCCTTTAAATTAATATTTCGGAATTATATACATGACAAACGCTCCAAAGAGCCCTCTTGATGTCCTTTATCCTGAAAGAGGTAGTTGACGCAGTTTTGGAGAAAGCAGATCCGCTTTTTAACACTTCTAATACGCATTCAGCCTGAAAATGTTCTAAAATAGAAGCAGTAATTAAATATGACGGATTCGTAAAAAGTCCTTTTTTAGTCGTCATTCCCGAAGTCCTTAATCGGGAATCCAGTCTTTTTGAGAAGTTGTAACTTGGATACCCGCCTTCGCGGGTATGACGACTTCTTAAGAGTTCGTCAAATAAGGAGTAAAAATGGCAAAATACACTACGACTATTGATGAAGATACGCGTCAGTCTGCCTTTCAGATTAAGAGCTTGTTTTGCAACGTTTAAGTAAAGTTATGGAAAAAAGCCGGATTCTGGTTACCTGTGCAAAGGGGATAACTCCTTTTTTAAGGGAAGAAATCCTTCATTTGGGATTTCCCGTGCTCTCTGAAACTATTGCAGGCATAGCTACGGAAGGAACTATGGACGATACGCTCCGGCTTAATCTCTTTCTGCGCACTGGACATCGCGTCCTCTTTCTCATCAGGGAATTCACTGCCCGTGACGCCGACGACCTCTATAACTCTTTATCGGAGATAGCCTGGGAGGATTATATTGCCGAGGACGGGTATGTCTGCGTAACATCCAGCGTGGACAACCCGAGCATCAAAGACACAAGATATGCAAATGTCAGGTGCAAGGATGCTATTGTGGACAGGATCAGAGAAAGACGCGGACAACGTCCTGATTCAGGGCCCGATAAAGACAGAGTTGTCGTGAACCTCTACTGGAAAGGTGATATCTGCTCGGTATATTTTGATACTTCGGGGGAACCCCTGTGCCGGCGCGGGTACAGAAATATTCCAATGACGGCGCCCATGCAGGAGACCCTTGCGGCTGCCGTTATCATGGCGTCAGGATGGAAAGGCGCCGGCAATTTTATCAATCCCATGTGCGGCAGCGGCACCCTTGCTATAGAAGCTGCATTAGTTGCTCTTAACAGGGCGTCAGGTCTCTTGCGAAATAATTTCGGGTTTATGCATCTGAAGGGATTCAACGAACTTTTATGGAACGATCTGCGCGCACAGGCAAAAAGAGAGGCAAAAAAAACCATTAATTGTCGTATTATTGCCGGTGATATCAGGAAGGAAGCGATTGAGGCGGCAAAGAAAAATGCCGCTACTGCAGGCGTAGAGCGTCTAATTGAATTTTCCGTATGTGATTATTCCGAAACAATAATTCCCGAAGGGGGAGGGGTGGTAGTGCTCAATCCCGAGTATGGGGAAAGAATGGGGAAGCTCAAAGAGCTTGAGAGTGTGTATAAAGGCGTCGGTGATTTCTTTAAGCAAAAGTGCGGGGGGTATACGGGATATATTTTCACGGGAAATTTTGAACTGGCAAAGAAGGTGGGATTGAAAGCAAAACGAAGGATCCCGTTTTTCAACAGCGGCATAGAATGCAGGCTTCTTGCGTATGAGTTGTACGAGGGCAGCAGGAGGAATAAGACATCGGTTCTTTCTCAAACTGAGTGGGTAAAGTCCCTCTCCCTTGAGGGGAGAGGGTTGGGAGAGGGTGATTAAATCAATGGCAAAAGGGTTAACGCACCTTGCAAAAGGCCTCAGAAAAAGATCAACGGTTATTCATTTTTGGGATAATGACGTGTTGACGAATACAAGCGGAGTTCTTGAAGCAATAAGGGAGAGGCTTCATATGACACCCTCCCCTCAATCCCCTCCCCTCAAGGGAGGGGGTGTAATTAATCAAACAAAATGAGAAAGATTAAGACATAGATGTGTGAATTCTGCACAAAACACGGTGAAGGAAAGATATGGTATAAGAATGCCGCAAACTATGCCCATGACCTTTTGTCTGATTTAAAGCGCCGCAACTATATCGAAAACTTTTTATCTTCCGCTTTCAGCGAAGGATTCAGAACGCTGGGAAGGCTTGAGACCATCTTCAGGAAAAAAGGCCGAATACCGAAGGCCGTAGAAACCGCCATGATCAACAAGGCGAAGGAAGAGCACTTCGGACAGGTGCTGCCGATTGAAGAGATTGGAGATTTGGTAAGGAAGTCCGATACTGTCGTCCGTATGCCATGCGCCTGCCGGTGGGATATCGGGAAGAAAGAGGTGCGCTGCTGTTATGCAATCAGTTACGGCCCCGAGGCCTGGTATGAAAATATAGACATGAGCTACTTCGGAAAAACATCCGATGAGGGCCTCGAATCCCTTAGCGCCGACACGGCCATACAACAGATGGAGGAGATGGAAGAGCAAGGCGCAGTTCACACCATCTGGACTATGATGACGCCTTTTATCGGCGCAATATGCAACTGTTCTTTGGATGAATGTCTTGCAATGAGGACCCTGTCACGGATTCATGTCGAGACTATGTCAAGGGCTGAACATGTAGCCGTCGTCAATGTAGAATTATGCAACGGGTGCGGCCTTTGCGATTTATACTGTCATTTTAAGGCTATCGACGGCATAACAGAGAGCGGCAGATCGCTTGCCCGCATTGATCCGCATAGATGCTTCGGATGCGGATTATGCCGCAGGTTTTGCGGCACAGGGGCAATTTCACTGGTTTTGCGATAATATTACAATCCAAAAGAGGCGATTCTTCTTTGTTTGAGGTTTAACCCGGATTATTCATAATTTGTTGATTTATCTGAGGATAGAGTATTTGCGCTCATTCTCGGTCGTTCCTCCCTGCGAGGCTTTTGCCTCTTTATTTCCAAATACCGTATTTGACTATCGGCAAAAAAAACCGCTCAATTACTCTATCCTCAGTTGCTTTTGCCAATTTTATGAATAATCAGGGTTAATTCGCAGTTCCTGCAGATTAACGGTTTCTTTCATAAGCTGCTTAAGGTCTCCGGGCCTGAACGCCCCTTTTTCCGTTATGATGGCGGTCACATATCTGTGCGGCGTAACATCAAAGGCTATATTCCTTACACGAACGCCCTCGGGCGCTATCCTGTATTTGCCGAAAATATGGGTGACTTCCTCCGGTCCTCTTTCCTCAATCGGGATATCTTTTCCGGATTTAATCGTAAAGTCGATGCTGCTGAGAGGGGCGGCTACATAAAAAGGTATCTTGTGTGTCTTGCAGAGAACGGCAACCGTATAGGTCCCGATTTTGTTTGCCACGTCGCCGTTTCTCGCAGTCCTGTCCGTGCCGACAATGGCAAGGTCTATTTCGCCTCTCTGCATAATGGCGCCTGCCGTGTTGTCGGTAATCAGCGTCACAGGTATGCCTGCCTGCATAAGCTCCCATGCGGTCAGACGCGCTCCCTGAAGCACCGGCCTTGTCTCATCTGCAATAACCTGGATTCTCTTCCCCTGTTCCATTGCAATGAGCATGGGGGCGGTGGCAGTACCGTAGCCTCCAGTGGCGAGTGCTCCTGCATTGCAATGTGTAAGAATGGTGTCGCCATCTTTAATAAATTCAGCGCCCCATCTGCCGATCGCTTTATTGACCTCTATATCCTCTGCAAGGATATGCCTGGCTTCTTCAATAAGGATCTTTCTTAACCTGTCTATGGATTCATCTTTTCTGTTATGTAAAAGTTTCTTTATCCTGTCCACGGCCCAGCGTATATTGACTGCCGTGGGTCTTGTGGAGAGCAGTTCATGAAAAACAGGCTCAAGGTTTTTCATGAATTCCTGAAAATTACCGGCCTTTATCTCCTGTGCGCCAAGCGCAATCCCCATAGCTGCTGCAATGCCTATTGCGGGAGCGCCCCTTATCCAAAGCTTCCTGATCCCTTCGGCAACCTTCAGGTAATCCCCGCACTCGATGAACGCAACCTCCAACGGAAGTTTCGTCTGGTCCAGCATGATTACTTTTCCGTCAACCCATTCAATTGTTTTAACCATTAAAGTCTCCCGGACGGTAAAATATATGTGACAATTAGAAAAACCGTAAGTCCGACTATTGCAAGCACGGTCCCCCACGAGATGTAATTGTAACTCCTTGGATTGGTATAATCGCCCATCAGCCTTATGTCATTGACGAGCAATAAGGCATAAATCAGGACGAACGGGAGTAACAACCCGTTAAGGAAAGCGGACAACACCATAAGAAAAACAAGCGGGGCTTTCGGTATTAATATGACAACAGAGGCCAGCGCAATGGTCAATGTATAAATCCACATGAACTGCGGGGCTTCATTAAACGTTTTATTGACTCCTGCTTCCCAGCCCATTGCTTCACATATGTAATATGCCGTTGCAAGGGGCACAATGATCGCTCCAAGCAGTGACGCGTTGGCAAGGCACAGGGCGAAGATGAGATATGCATAGTCGCCTGCCAGAGGTCTGAGTGCAATGGCAGCTTCCGAGGCCTCATTGACCCTGATCCCATGAGGAAAGAGCAGGGCGCCGCAGGTGACGATTATAAAGAAACTTATTATATTGGTAATGAAACATCCGGCAACCACATCGATCCGTGACATCTTGTAATGCTCCTTTTTAATGCCCTTCTCGGCGATCGATGACTGGAGATAAAATTGCATCCATGGGGTTATTGTTGTCCCTATTATAGCGATGCTCAGCATTACATATTCGGACTTCCATTGCATCTGCGGCAATACCGCGCTTCTGAGTACGGGCACCCAGTCGGGTTTTGCCATAAAGCCGGAGATAACATATCCGAAGTATAAAAGGCAGGCAAAAAGGAGTATTTTTTCAACAAACCAGTAACTTCCCCGTGTGACGAGCATCCATATGACAATTGCTCCGGCAGGCACCATAATATATTTGTTGAATCCGAGTATCTCCATGCTTGCGGCCCAACCCGCCAGATTGGCGACGGTATTCCCGAAGTTTGCTATAAGAAGACCCAACATCATATAGAAAGCCGTTTTTATCCCGTATTTTTCCCGGATGAGGTCCGAAAGTCCCTTGCCGGTTATGATACCCATCCGGGCTATCATTTCCTGTATTACAACAAGAGCTATAGTGGTCGGAATTAAAGTCCAGAGCAGGCCGTATCCGAATCTTGCGCCGGCTACGGAATATGTTGTTATGCCGCTTGCATCGTTGTCTATATTTGCAGTTATAATCCCCGGTCCCATAACTGACAGGAATAACGCGATTTTTTTCCATAGGCTCATACCTTCCTCCTCTTGCGCTTTGCTGCAGGCGGGAGGATCCTGTCGACGACATCATCAATCGTGACGATACCGAGCATACAATTTTCAGTGTCCAGAACGGGGATTGCGACAAGGTTATATTTCGATACGATCTCTGCAACCTCGAATTCATCGGTATCCGGGGTGACTGCTTTCAATTTTGTTTCCATGATATCGGATAGCGTAGCATCATAATGCGCGAGGAGCAGGTCCCTTAACGAGACAACCCCAAGCAATTTTTCTTCGGGATCGGTCACATATATGTAGTAGACCGTCTCGACCTCGTCGGCGTCTTTCCTGAATTTTTCTATAGCGTCTTTTACGGAAGTTTCGGGAGGATATGAAATGAATTGGTTAGTCATCAAACCGCCTGCCGTATCTTCTTCGTGACTGAGAAGCTCCTGAATGTCTTCAGCCTCTTCTTTTTCGATCTGTTCCAGTATCTCTTTTGCCTTGTCAACAGGGAGGTCGCTCAGGACGTCGGCAGCCTCGTCGGGCTGCATCTCTTCGAGTATATCAGCGGCCTTGTCCGTATCCATCCCTGTTATAATGGCTGCCTGGACGTCCGGTTGAAGTTCCGACAGAGCTTCAGCCGCGGTTTCAACATCAAGACCCCTGAAAAAAGAGGCCCCTTCCTTATGCGAGACCCGGCTTATAATTTCAGCAAGGTCTGCGGGATGAAGCTCTGATACCATCTGACGCGGGACAGTGAGAGAAATCTTTGTAAGTTTAGGCTCCAAAGGCTGAAGATAATTCCAGCTTATAAGGTTGTAAGGCAGATGTTTTCCGAAAAGACGCATCATGTCTTCTCCGCCTCTTTCAACGCCGAGACGGCGCATAATGCCCCTGACGCCGACGTCAACCGCTATAAGTATGGCTTCCGTATTATAGCCTTCAAGCTTGACGTCGTTGACCCTGACGACCCTGGCGCCGTTTGCGTCAACGATCTGTTTATCAAAGATATCCCTGACTATCAGGAGGTCATTCTCGCCGAACTCATAAGGATGGAGACTGTCACTGTACGTTTTTGAAGATATTATTTTTTTGTTGAATATGTTCAGATCGGTCCAGAGAAGGCTGGTAGTCTTCTTTCTCTTCTCGATTATTAATGACGATATCCTGGGGAACGGTTCGCCCCTGACAACGATAACATCCCTTACACGTCCGAGTTCCTCGCCTTTCGGATCGAGCACAGGCTTTTTGAGTATTTCGCTGACAAAGAGTTCACCGAAAAAAGGCATATCAAAGCTCCATTGTTTTATTCCGACAGGGTAAACAGGATATAGTGAAGTATAGCTTACCGGTTTTTATTTGGGCAATATGAAAATTACCCGCGATGTAATCCTTCAGTTACGGGTTTAATCCCCTCCTTTGCAAGGAGGGGAAGGGGTGGTTTTAATTATATTTCAAAAACCCCTCCAACCTCCCCTTGCAAAGGGGAGGATTTCTCAACCCCTAACTGAAGGATTACACCGCAATTATATTCCTAATTACTTGCAATTAATATTATAATTTATGTAATAAATTTTCCGGGGTGCTTTTTTGGATAAACTTATAATACGCGGAGGGAAACGCCTTAAAGGTGTAGTGGAGATTAGCGGGGCAAAGAATGCCGCCCTTCCGATAATGGCTGCATCGCTTCTTTCCACGGGATATTCCAATGTCCTTAACGTTCCGGGTCTGAAAGACATTATGACTATGGGGCGGCTTCTCGCAAATCTCGGAGCGGGATTCCATTACGACAATTCAAAAGTCACAATCAGCACTGAAAAGATCAGAATATTCGAGGCCCCTTATGACCTTGTGAGGACTATGAGGGCGTCTATCCTTGCGCTCGGACCTCTCCTTGCGAAATACGGCAGAGCAAAGGTATCGCTTCCCGGAGGATGCGCCATCGGCGCAAGACCGATCAATCTCCATCTGATGGGTCTTGAAAAGATGGGCGCTGAAATAAAACTGGCTTCGGGTTATGTAGTCGCAAAAGCCAAAAGACTGAAAGGCGCTTCAATCTATTTTGATATGCCGACCGTTACCGGGACCGAAAACCTGATGATGGCGGCGTCTCTTGCAAAAGGAACCACCCTGATAGAAAACGCCGCAAAAGAACCGGAAATAATAGACCTTGCGAATGCCCTGATATCGATGGGCGCACGAATTAAGGGCGCAGGTCATAGCGTTATCGAAATAGAAGGGGTCGATGAATTGGACCCCATGAATTATACCGTGATCCCCGACAGGATCGAGGCGGGGACCTTTATGACAATTGCAGGGATAACATGCGGGGACGTCACTCTGAAAGGCTGCAGGCTTGACCACCTTGATGCAACGATCATGAAGCTGAAAGAGACCGGCCTTGCCTTTGAAGATGTTCCGGACGGAATTCGTGTGATCGGTAAGTCCAGGCCGAAGGCAACAAACATAAAGACCATGCCTTATCCCGGCTTTCCTACGGATATGCAGGCCCAGTTTATGGCGCTGATGTGCATATCGGACGGCACGAGCATAATAAAAGAAAACATTTTTGAAAACAGGTTTATGCATGTTGCAGAGATCCGGAGGATGGGGGCGGATATTACCGTTGAAGGCGGAACGGCAACGATAAAGGGTGTTGAAAAACTGAGAGGGGCCCCCCTGATGGCAACCGACCTCAGGGCGAGCGCATCTCTTATCGTCGCCGCTCTTGCGGCAAAAGGAGAGACCGAAGTGCACAGGATCTACCACCTCGACAGGGGCTATGAAAAGATGGAGGAGAAGCTCGCAAAGCTCGGGGCGGACGTGAGGAGAACGAAGGAATCATAAAACCGGCGGTGTTCCGGTGAAACTGCCGGAAACCGTTAACTTGCCTGTTCTTTCACACCCGCAACTTTCATCATAACCGGAAGCAGTCATATATATCTTAAAACTGCCCTTTATCGTGTTCTTCTTGGTATTCTCCGTCCCTGTAAATGTTTTCTTTGTTATCGCATTAACGGTAATATCAGTTCCAAATTTTTCACTCAGCATGTCTTCAATTAATGTTATGACGTCATCGTCATTGTTCTCTTGAATATCCTGCACCTTATACCCCGGAGGTAGCACGCCATTTTTCTTAACGTCACCTGCTATCCGCACTTCGATGAAGACAAAAAATATATTCACTTCATCAAGTCCGCGCTCTGAAGAACTTAAATAAAGTGCATGGTTCACTTGGGAATGTTCACTATCACAGAGGTCTGAAGGTCAATGATTATCTTGTAGTAACATTGCAATAAAAGGGAGAGTGTTTTACTTCGCCCTTGATGTATTTTCTTTGATAAAAAAATAACCTCGATACCACTGTCTTTGTTAAGCTTTTTTAGATTTGTTAAGCTTTTTTAGAAAAGAAAAAGGTCAACCGGATCATGAATTGGCTGCCGAATAATTTTTCTCTGACTAAATCATATAATATTCCAAGACTTTCAATGCACGAAGTCGCTTTGGATTCTTTAGTTTTTTAAACGCTGTACGCTCTATCTGCCTTACTCTTTCACGAGTGAGAGAAAAATATTCCCCTATTTCTTGAAGTGTATAGTCCTTATCAAAACCAATTCCGAATCTCATTTTTATGACCTGCGCCTCTCTCGAAGTTAATGTCTGCAAAATCCCCAGTATTTGCTCGGTGATTTCATTTCTCGCTGCCTCAAGGAATGGACAGGGACTATTGTTATCAGTAATAAACATTTCAACCGTAGCCCTATCTCCCGCAGGAGTCTGAAGAGACATTGGATCCTGCAGCCCTCTTAACAGAAGTTCAACTTTCTTTACGGGAACCCCTAATCTTTGAGCTATTTCTTTTTTTGTAGGCTCTATTCCAAACTGCTGTACCAATTCCTTAAACGCTCTGTTAATCTTATTATAAAATTCAATCATGTGAACAGGAAGCCTGATCGTTTTTGTCTGATCTATTAAAGCTCTCGTGATTGCTTGTTTTATCCACCATATTGCATAGGTACTAAATTTATAACCCTTCTTATAATCAAACCTATCTACAGCTCTGAATAGGCCGAAATTGCCTTCTTGAATGAGATCAAGTAAAGGAAGACCTTTACCTACATGACTCTTAGCAATATTGATTACAAATCTCAGGTTGTGAGTTATCAGTTTATTTTTTGCTTCATCAACACATTGCTTGGCTTCAATGATTCTCACACACTTCGTTTTGAATGTATCTATTTTCATCGCAACTTCTGACTCAATACGTTCATATTCTGTTTTCACTTCTCGCTCAAGTTCATCAAGCCGTATATAACCGACACTATTTCTGTCCATACCCTTTATTAGTTCTTTGAAATCTTTTGACGCTCCGTAAATAGCAATTTTATTCTCAACATTTCTGATATCTGTCATTAGATTGTTTATCACTTCTAGACTTATGATGAGAGCTTCATCTGAATTATTTAATTCCTTTTGTTTCCTCCCATTTAAACTTGATTTAACTTTCCTATACAAAGGCATCGTGGTAATTAATCCTTTAATAATCTGCTTTCCCTCTTTTATTGTTTTTGCAAGCTCTTGTTCCTCATTCTTAGTCAGTACTGACACCCTACCTATTGAATGAAAATATATCCGGACAAGATCTTCTGTCTTTTCATACCGTAACTGCTCCTCTTCCTCTAAAAGCTCTTCTCCATCAATATTATATTCTTGACTGTCTGCGACATCAGCACCCGTATCGTGTGAGAAATCTTCAAGGTTTTCTAACTCTACGGGCGAAACAAAATGAGAAGGAATAGTATCATTTACCTCAGCGTAAGGAAACACTCCTTGTGTCCTACCGAGATCGTTCATCTCTGTAAAGATATCCGTTTCTCTCATGGCCCTGTTCTTACAAAAATGTTTCTGTATTCATTTCATGCGGCATTGATTTCTTATTTAAACGTGACAGTTGATGATTACACTTTAAGAAATTAGTTATATTGTGACAGCGTTGTTTATAAGGTTACCCCACTCCATCCTTATAGTTGAGCAAAAACGTGTCTTGAAGGCCGGAGGAGTCCCTGATCTTCCCCCAATTTTCCGGACACTCAGTTAAGTTAGGCTGCCATAGCCTTCAGCTCAAATGATACCGGTGACAGGTATCCCAAGGCTGAATGCCTCCTCTGACGATTATAGAACATTTCAATA
>Ga0265292_1002231_pt1 | contig 13977 bp, 8 predicted proteins | sample Munlanlewell296A_FD_189080 | JGI IMG/M metagenome (GOLD analysis project Ga0265292, IMG submission 189080) | Leachate microbial communities from a municipal landfill in Southern Ontario, Canada - Leachate well 296A | ecosystem: Engineered > Solid waste > Landfill > Unclassified | place: Canada...
GCACGATCCCGGGAACAACGACTTCCAGAAATGGCTGATCCGGCTGCTGGCGCAGGAAGGGCTCTCCTCGGATGCCCAGGCGGAGCTCCGGAAGGTGGCCTCCGATCCGACGAGGTTCAACTCCGACGACCAGCGGCTCGACTTTTTCCGGCAGACGGCGGTGTCCTTCAAGAAGAACCCCCTGCCGCGGCTCTACATTTGCGACATCCTCCGGGGCCAGAAGAAACTGTACGAGGCGGTGAACGAACTGGAAAAAGCGGTCCCGCAGACGACGTCGAGCGGGATGTACGCCGAGTTCTCCGAGCGCTTGCGAGCCGTCGTGTCCCAGGCCGGCGACGACCTTGCCGTCCTCGAGCCGTGCGGTTTCCTGTGGCTCGCGGTCGGGATGCCGGAGGAGGGGCTTCCGATCCTCGACCGGGTCGCCGAGGCCGAGTCCGCCAACGGCGACCCCGGGCGCGAGGCGACCGTGCGGGAGGTCCTCGACGCCATCCGCGGCGGATGGGATGTCGCCGCCGCCGGGGTGTTCTCCTTCACGGAAGCGGCCAGGAAGCGCGCCGAGCCGGAGCCGTCGCGGGTGGAAGCGCCTCCTCCTCCGGAGCACCCCGAACCCCCGACGGAGGCTCCCGCGGAGGAGTCGCCCTCTCCGACGGAGACCGCCGAGGGGGGGTACGAGCAGGAGGAGAGCATCGTTCGGAGCGCTCTCGGCCGGCTGCAGGCGAAGGTCGATGAAGAGATCGGGGACACGGACCTCGAGGCCCGGTACAACCTCGGGATCGCCTATAAGGAGATGGGGCTGCTCGACGAGGCCGTCACGGAGTTCCGGCTGGCGATGCGCAAGCCGGAACTTTTCGTGGGGGCGGGGTCGCTCCTGGCCGACACGCTGGCCGACCGCGCCGACTTCGACGGGGCGCTCGCCGTGCTCGAAGCGGTCCTCGCCGCGTCCACCGCGGGGGAAGAGGTGCTGCGCGGCGTGCGCTACCACAAGGCGGTGCTCCTGGAGCACGCCGGACGGCGGGACGAGGCCCGGGAGATCTTCCGGGACATCCAGGAAAAGACCCCGGGGTACCGCGACGTCGAGGCCCGCCTGCTGTCCTGAACTTGGTGCAGCGTCTCGCAAATACCCTGGCATTCGAGCGTCGCTGCATCCGCCCCAGCTTTGTTGCGCAAGTTCGCCGTACTCTCCCGGTACGCCTTCACTTGCGCGCCTTGCTGGCGCGGCGCATCGACGCTCTCGATGCGTCAGGCTATTTGCGAGACGCTACACCAGTACCGGCCGGTTGCAAACCGACTCACGCTTGTGGTAGAAATATCAGTCGTGCGGGCGTAATTCAGGGGTAGAATGCAAGCTTCCCAAGCTTGACGTCGCCGGTTCGAATCCGGTCGCCCGCTCCACCCTCCTTCCTCTATAATCTGGGGATGTCAAAGCGATGGGTGCGTTGGACCGGGGGCGGCCTGCTCGTCCTCCTCCTTTCGGTCGTCGGGTGGCGTTTGTCGCTCGAGATCCCGGAGAGGGTGCGCCGGGCCGGGGCAACGCTGGTCGACGCGGCCGCCCGCGAAGGCGTCGCGGTCCGATACGGCGAATTGAAGCTCCACCTGCTGCACCTTAACCTCTCCATCGACAACGTGGTGCTGCGCGACGCGCTCGCGGATCTCCCCCTCGGGAGCGCCCGTTCGGTCGACGTCTCCCTTTCACCGCTGCGCTTTCTCACCGGAGATCTTCCCGTCTCCAGGGTCCGGGTCCGGAATTTCCGCCTGGAAGCGGGCGAACGAAACCGCGCGCTCTACGATCGGTGGATATCGACGCGGAAGGAAGGGCCGTCCCCCTCCCTTCCGGAGATCCTTCTCGTGGACGGTTCGATCCTCCTTACCCCCCCGGGACCGCTCCGCCGCTTCCAGGCCGTCGTTCGCGAAGTCCGGATTCGCGATGTGCGCTTCCTCGGGGCGCATGTCACCGCGTCCCTCGAACGGGCGGAGGGTGACGTGGCCCTGCCGGGGGGCGCGGGCGGGGTGTGGCCGTTTCCGTCGGTCGAGGCGGACCTTTTCTACAAGAAGGGTGTTCTGCGCCTCCGGAAGTTCAAGGCGGCACGGGACTCCGCCGCGCTTCGCCTTTCCGGCTCGCTTGACACTCGGAAGCGGACCGCGTCGGCGAAGGCGTCGGGGGAACTGGATATCGCGGAGTGGATCGCCGCCGGCGCTCCGGGGGTTTCGTACGTGCGGCACGTCATCCGGGAGGGGAAGGCGGAGTTCTCCGTCACCGCCGACGGTCCGTGGAACGATCCGGAAGGGGCCGCCCGTCTCGTCTTCCGGAACGCGGGGTTTCCCGGCGCCGCCGGCGCGGAGGGGGAGGTGCAACTCTCCCTGCGCGGCCGTGTCCTTCGCCTCGTCCGGGCGCGCGCGAAACTGTGGGGGGGGGTGCTGGAGGCCGACGGGCTATACCGCACCGAGTCCGGGCAGGTGGAGGGGAAGGCGTCCCTGCGGCGGGTTTCCCTCGCCGCGGTCCCCTGGAAGACCCTCGGCGTTCCGGTCGCGCTTGCCGGGACCGGAGACGCTTCCGTCCGCGTCGCGGGAACGGCGGATCGCCTCGAGGGGGCCGTGTCGCTTGCGCTCCCCGGCGGCGTCGAACGGATTTCCTCGCCGGAGGGGAGCGGTCCGGCGCTGCGGTTCCCGATGTCGCTCGAAGCGGGCGGGTCCGTTTCCGGCGGGCGGGACGTGAGGGTCGATTCGTTCCGCCTGCTGGCCGGGAAAGCGGAATCGCGCGGGGACGGCGAGGGATCGATCTCCGGGGAGACGCTCCGTCTGCGAGGTTCGCTTTCCCTTCCCGCCGGGAAGGCGGAAGACTACGGCGTCGGCGAACCTCTCGCCTGGGAAAAGGTCTCCGGCGAGTGGGAAATCTCCGGCCCCGTGTCCCGCCTGCGCGGGAAAGCGTCTCTTTCCGCGACCGCGCTCGCGATTCGCGCCCTCCCCCCCCTTCCGGTGCTGTTGAAGATCGACGGCGTGCCGTCGGAGGCGCTCCATGTCTCGGCCGACGTCCCGGCGCAACGGTTCAAGGTGACCGCCGAGGGGACGTGGACCTCTCCCTTCGACCGGTCACGGACCGCTTCGGAATGGACGGTCGCGGCGCGGGAGATCGACCTGTCCGATTCCGCCCGTTGGGTTTCCGCGGTCGCGGCGTCTCTGGGAGCGGACGCCGGCGGGGCGTCCCGCTATCTCTCCGGCATCGAGGGGAAAGGGGAAGCGGACGGGAGGATCCGCGTCGCGGCGGGAAAGGTCGAGGCGAGGGGACGGTTCAAGGCTGCGCGCGTCGACATACGCGGGGTCCCGCTGCGGGGCTTGCGGGCGGAGGGGGAGTTCGGGAGCGCGGGATCCGCCGATCGCTGGGATGCGCACGCGGAGGGGAAATTCGGCGACGGCGCGTTCCATGTCGCGGGGAGCGGCGACGGCGGGAACGGGACCGCGATCGAGGGAAAAGTGGAGGGGATCGAGATCGCCCAGGCCTTCTCCCTGCTCCGCCGCGACAACCCCGGGGAAGTGAAGGGAACCGTCGACGCCCGGTTCGCGGCCCGCCGCGGTCCGATGGGGTGGGAGGTGCCGCGGTTCACGGCCGGGACGGAGGAGCTCTCGGTGGGTCCGGCGCGGCTGTCGGGCGTGCGCGCGGAAGGCCGCCTCGGCGCCGCCGACGGGACGTTCTCCTTCCGCTCCGCATCGCCCCCGGTGCGGATCGACGGAGAAGTGCAACGCTCCGACGGGTGGCCGACGAAGGTGTCGCTGACCGCGTCGGAGGTCCCCACGTCGTTTCTCCTCGACGCCGGGGGGCGTTCCGGGATCTCTTCCGGCGGCGCGTGGAGCGCCGACGCCGGCGGGGTGATCCGCCTGGCGGACATCGTGGAGGGCGGCCCCCTTTCCCCGGGGGTCTTTCCCGCCCTGCACGGCTCGATGCGGGCGACGAATATTTCCGTCGGCGAGGTGCGCTTCGGAGAGTGCCGCGCCTCCGGCAGGAAGCGCGGGGATGTCTTCGAGGGGGAGGTTCTGACACGCGCCCCCGACTCCCGGCTGGCGTGGTCGGTCTCCCTCCGGGAGCCGTTCGGCTTCCGCCTCGAGGGGCCGTTCAGCCTGGGGGACCCCGGGAACGGGACGGCGAAAAACGGGGACCATCGCTTCTCCCTCCGCGGGCGCGCGCAGATCGAGGGAGCCCTCCGCGCGGTGGAGAAGACCTCGGGGACCGTTCTCGTCGAATCGCTCAACTATCGGGACGGGGGGTTCGAACTCTCGGGGAAGGACCTTTCCGCCCGGATGGATCCGGCGGGGGTCCGGTGGACCGGCGGGACGATCCTCGCCGCGGGGAGCCCCGTCCGGATCTCCGGGAGGGTCTCCTGGGGCGGAGCCCTGGACGTCCGCGTGGAAGGGAAGCTGCCGGCGTCGGCGGTCCGGCTTGCCGTTCCCTCCGTGTTCGACCGCCTCGACGGTACGGTGACCCTCGAAGCCCGGGTCACCGGGAACCGGGATGCCCCCTCGATCGTGGGGACAGGGCACCTGGAAGGCGGCACCCTCTCGTTCATCGGATACAGCCAGCTCTTCGAGGGGATCCGGGCGGACGCGGTCATCAGCCGCGAAAAGATCGTTTTCGAACATTTCGAGGCGAAGAGCGGGGGCGGTTACATCGACGGATGGGGAGAGGTCCCGCTCAAGATGGACGCGGGGCAGCGCCTTTACTTCTCGGTGGACTTTCTCGACGTGCGATATCCTTACCCGGAGGAATTTCGTCCGGTCATCCAGGGGCACGCGGAACTTCTCGGGCCGGTGGACGACCTGCTGGTCACCGGCGACGTCGAGGTGCAATCGGCCCGTTACACGAAGACCTTGCGCCCCGAAAAGGCGCTGGTCGATTTCGGCAAGCGGCTGTCCGATGTCTCCGCGCGGCGGGAGAAGTCCGACTTCCGCGTCCGCCTCGACATCAACGCGATCGCGGACGGCACGATCCGGATCCGGAACAACCTCGCCGACGCCATCGCGAAGGGGGAGTTCCGGATCGTCGGCGATACCACCCGGGTGATCGTCCTCGGATCGTTCGACGTCGTCGAGGGGACGGTGGAGTTCCGCGGGAACAAGTACGAGCTCAGGCGCGCAACGGTCGATTTCCAGGATCCCCGAAGGAACAACCCGCGCCTCGACGGGCGGGCGGAGACGAAGAAAGGGAATGTGACCGTGACCGTCGCCGTGACCGGCACGCTTGAGAAATACGAGGTCGACCTGTTCTCCGACCCGCCGCTGGGGAAGAACGATATCGTCGCCCTCCTGTCGCTGGGGGTCACGACGCAGGCGCTGGCGGGGCAGGAAGGGGCCGTGGGGTCCGCCGCCGCGGCCTCCATCGCGCTTGGACCGTACAAGGGGGGCGTCGAGGAGGGGATCCGGGGCGCCGTCGGGCTCGACCAGTTCGCGATCGAGCCCGGGTTCTCCTCGATCACAAAGACGTTCGAACCGAAGTTCATCGTGAAAAAGTCGTTCGGGGAACGGGCTTCCGTTTCCATGTCCACGAGCGTCGGCACGTCGGCCGAGAGCACCGCCACCGCCGAGATCAAGCTTCGCGAGAACATCTTCCTCCAGGGGGCGTGGCAGAGCGCCACCACCACCCAGGAGGGGGACCTCGGCGCCGACCTCAAGTTCCGTTACCGGTATCGACAGTGGAAGGACTTCCTTCGTGGAAAGGAGTAAGGCCCTCCCTAAGGCCCCCCCGCTCCTCTTGGCGGCGGCGCTCCTCCTTTTCCTTCGCGGGTCCGCGGCGGCGGCCGAAGCCCCCGCGACGGCATCCCCCGGTCCCGTCATCTCCACGCTCTCTTTCCAGGTGTCGTCGCCGTTCCTGATCTCCTACGAGGAACTCACGGGGCTGGTCAAGGTGCGTCCCGGAGACCGGCTCACCGGAGAGGGGGTCCGCGCGTCGATCCGGGGTCTGTACGAGAAGTCGATCTTCCGCGAGGTCTCCGCGTTCACTCGCGAGGCGGACGGAAAGGTGGATCTCCTCTTTTATCTCCGGCCGTTCCCCCTGGTCGCGGAGATCGAAGTGGCGGGGGTGAAGCGGCTCGCGCCGGCGCAGATCATCCCGGCGTCCCGACTGAAGCGCGGGTCCGCCGTCGAGGAGAAGGATCTTGCCGACGCGGAGGAGGCCGTGAGGGCTTTTCTGATGCGGAAGGGGTTCGTCCGGGGGACGGCCTCCGTTTCGGTGACCTGCAACGTGGAAAACGGCGGGGGAAAGGTCCTGGTCAAGGTTGCCGAGGGAGACCCGGGGACTGTGGGGAAACTCCGGTTTCCGGGGGCGACACGGTTCACCCCCGAGGAGATGACGCGGTTTCTCGGCGCGGAAGAGGGGAGCCCGCACGACTTCCGCCGGTGGGAAGAGGGACTCTCCCGCTTGAGGAGCGAATACAAGCGGGCGGGGTTCCTCACCGTGCGCGTAAGCGACGCGGTCGAGCGGTGCGATCCCTCTTCGGATCTCCTGTGCCCGGCGATCCAGGTCGAGGAGGGGCCGCAGTACGACGTGCGCTGGGAGGGTGTCGCCGCCTTCACGCCGGCCCGCCTCGCGGAGGTCGCCGGGCTCCGGGGAGACGAGGAGATCTCCGAGGGCGCCCTTGTGCGAGATCTGCGGGAGCGGTTGGTCGCGTATTACCGGGGACGGGGTTACCTGCTGTTCGACGCCGCCGTCACCGTGGAGGAGCCGTCCGCGGGCCGGACTCCTCTCATCGTGTCGGTCGTGGAAGGGAAACGGGGCTACATCAAGGACGTTCGCTTCTCCGGGAATCGGGGTTTGAGCGAGAAGGCTCTTCGCGGGCAGATGACGACGGGGGGCCGCGGAGTGTTCCATTGGATCACGAACTCCGGGCAATACCGCGACGAGGAGTGGAACGACGACATGAACGCGATCGTCGGGTTGTACCAGAAGTCCGGGTACGCCCGGATGAAGGTCCTGGGGGTCGACAACGCCTGGGACGACCGGGGCGGGATCGTGAAAACGATCCGGGTCGAGGAGGGGCCGCGATACCGGGTCCTGGAAATCGTCATCCTGGGGAACGACCACTTCCTCCGGGCCGAATTCCTTGCGCTCTTCAGGAACAGGGAGGGGGCGTACCTCGACTACGCCGGCGCGGAGGCCGATCAGGAGGCGGTGTCCGCGCAATACCGCGACGCCGGCTATCTGGATGTGCGCGTGGAGTCGGAGGTCCTCTTCGACGGGGACGCCTCCTCCGTGCTGCGCTTCGTGATCGTCGAGGGGCCCCGCTACCGCCTCGGGAACATCGTGGTCCGGGGGACGCTTCTCACCCGGGGGGCGGCGATCCTGCGCGAGAACCCGATCGCGCCGGGAGGGACGGCCGGGGAGAAGGACCTGCTCCGGTTCCAGCAGGCGGTCTACGCCACGGGGCTCTACAAGAGCGTGCGCGTTCAGCGCGTCAAGCGTCCGGAGGAGGGCGTCCTGGACCTGGTGTTCGAGGTCGAGGAGGCCCTCTTTTTCGAGGTGGAGTTCGGCGGCGGGTGGGGCACGGACACCGGTTTCCGGGGGCTCCTCGGGGCGAAGGAGAAGAACCTCGATGGCCTTGGGCGGAGCGTGTCCGCGCAGGCGACCGTGAGCCAGAAGGAGGAGAAGCTGATCGGCGATCTCCGGGAGCCGTGGATCTTCGGCAACCGGTGGAAGTGGGAAGGCGGGCTCACGGGATCGTACCAGAAGGCCGAGCGCGTGAGCTTCAACCTCCGAAAGGCGAGCGTCGTTGCAAGCATCACCCGGAAAGTGCTCGAGCGATCGTCCGTGTCGCTGCAGTACGAACTGTCGCGGGACCAGGTGTCGAACGTGGCGCCCGGCGCGGTCCTTTCGCCCGAAGACCAGGGATTCGCCACCGTCGCCGCGGTCCGCGGGCTGGCGGTCCTCGATTTCCGCGACGACCCGTTCAACCCGAAGAAGGGGACCCTCCTTTCCGGGTCGGCGGAGCTGGCGACGCTGCCGCTGGGCTCCGAGGTGGACTACTACAAGCTGTCGGGCCAGAGCAGCTTCTACTTCACCGTGCTCCGGCGCAGCACGATCGTTCTCTCCGGCAGGGCCGGCATGGCCCGCTCCTTCGGGCGCACGCAGGAGGTGCCGATCCAGAAACGGTTCTTCCTCGGAGGGCGGAGCACCGTTCGCGGCTTCAAGGAGGACGCGCTGGGGGCCAGGGGAGTGGACGGAACGCCCACCGGCGGCGACATGATGGTGAACCTGAACACCGAACTGCGCGTTCCGCTCCGGTACGGGTTGATCGGGGCGGTGTACGCCGACGCGGGGAGCGTCTGGCTTGCCCGCGACCCGGTGAACGGCTTCGACCTTCGGGAAACCTCCGGCCTGGGTCTGCGCTACCTGACGCCCGTCGGGCCCATCGGCCTCGACTACGCCTGGAAACTCGATCGCCGCGACGGGGAGCCGGCGGCGGAGTGGCACTTCACCATCGGGGCGGTGTTCTGACGAACCGCTGAAGGTGTCCCGTTATGCCAGTACCGGAACGCGCTCCTTCTGGACGACGCAGGTCTTGGCGATCCGGTCGCCGAGCCGACGCCGCTCAGGGTGCCTGTACGCCGCCACCGCCTCGATCACGATCGCCGCGGGGATCAGCAGGTGGATGATGAAGAGGACGTTCCGGAAGGAAGAGTCGATGTAGGAGATCGGCCGCCCGTCCATGTGGACGACCCGGATCCCGAGGATCTTCTTGCCGACGCTCTGCCCGCCGAACAGTCCGTCCCGGAAGGTGATGTAAAGGACTCCGAGGAATCCCCCGAGGATCCCGAAACCGAGGGCCGGCCCCCCGAAATAAAGCATCGCGTAAAGGAACATGTCGATCAGGAACGCCATCCCCCTGTGCTGCCAGTCGGCGGGCACGGGGAGGAACGTCTCGGCGGGCGCCTCCGGGGCGGATGCCGCCCTGCGACGCTCCACTCCGCTCCATGAAACTTCGCCGCCGGATGCCCCGGGCTTTATCTCTTCCGTCATGAATCACCTCGGCCCCGTGAAGGATCCGGATATTTTAACCGCAATCCTCCGTTTCAGGTAAGGGGGATTCGTGGTAATTTCGCCTCATGCCGGAGGAAGACGACAGGAGCAGGGGGGTCTTCCCGGATCGTTCCGGGTGGCGGGTGGGGTTCGCGCTCGCCTGGTGCGGCCTTCTTGCGTTGACGGCCGCGGCGTCCCTCATCCTCGGGGGCTTCTCGACGGCCCGCGGCGTTTTCCTGGCGGGGGCCGCCGCCGGCGAGTTCGTTCTGGCCGTGGTCAGTTCCGTCCTCCTCGAGCGGACCGTGTTCCACCATGTCGAACGGCTGCGGAACGCCGTGGCGCAGGGCGCCGACGGGCCGCTGCCGTCGGTGAAAGGTCCCCTGGCCCCGTTGACGGAAGCGATCTCCGCCCGGCAGGAGCGGTCGGTCGCCACGCTTCGCGAGGCGGTCCGGGACCGCGAGGAGCGCTTCGTGCAGGTCGAACGCCTCCGGCGCGCCCTCGAGGAGACGCGGGCAAACCTCGAGTCGAACGTCCAGTACCTACGGACGATGGCGGAGGTCTCCACCGTCATCGCCGGGACCCTCGATCCCGAGGAACTGTACCGGATCATCCCGGAACGGGTGATGGCGAAGCTGGGCCTGAACGACTTCTGCATCATGCTCTACTCCCGGGAGACGAAGCGGCTGGTGGCGAAATCCGTCTCGGCGGGAGGTGGGACGATGCCTGCGTTTACCCTCGCGCCGGGGGAAGGGGTCGCGGGGAAAGTGTTCACCACCGGGGAGCCCGCGTGGATCCCCGACGTCAAATCCTCCCCGGACTTTCTGCACTACGGAGGGCGTCGCACGGATGTCCGCTCGTTCATGTGCGTCCCCCTCGTGTCGAAGGGGAAGAACATCGGAGTGCTGATGCTCAACCACTCCGAGCCGAATGCGTTCGAGCCGGAGCTGCTCCCGACGATGCGGGTGCTCGCGTCCTACCTGGCCATCGCCATCGAGAACGCCGAGATGTTCGGGTTTGTCAAATCGCTGGCCGAGAAGGACTCCCTGACGCTGCTCTACAACCACGGGGCGTTCCACGAGAAGCTCGCCATCGAGCTGGAGCGTGCGAACCGGTACGTCCGGCCGATGGCGGTCATCCTCCTGGACCTGGACCACTTCAAGGAGATCAACGACCGGTACGGCCACACGACGGGGGACCGCGTGCTTGCGCTGGTAGCGGGCGCGCTGGGGGCCCACCTGCGGAAGACGGACATCGCGGCGAGGTACGGGGGGGACGAGTTCGCGGTGATCCTTCCGGAGACCGACCTTTCCTCCGCGGCGGTGATAGCGGAGCGCATCGCCGAGGGGATCTCGAGCGTCCGGCTGGACATCGGGGGGGAAAGCGTCATCTCCTTCACCGCGAGCGTCGGGTACGCCGCTTGCGCTCACGACGCCCCCGGGCGTGGCCAGATCCTCGACACCGCCGACCGCCTCATGTACGATTCGAAGCGTCGGGGCCCCGGGGGAGTACTCGGGGTGCAGATCTGATGCGAGGGGGCGGAATCCATTGGGAAGGGGATTGGTGAAGGTGTTGGACGATCTGCTGGTGAAATGCGGATTGATCTCCGGCGAGGTTCCCACGACGGAGGAACTGGCCTGGTTGAAGGAGTCGCGCGAGCGGGTGGGAATGGTCATCCGCGCCCGATGGGTCATCCTCGCCATCCTCGCCGTTTACGCCGTTTACGCGTACTTCTTTTTCCGGAACGCCACGGCGGATGCGCTTCGGGTCACGCCGCTGCACCAGGCCGTCGCCGTGGGAGCCTTTCTCTTCGCCGTCGCGTACAACGCCTGGTACCAGTACACCTACCGGTGGTTCAGCCGCATCCGGCAGCTGAACCAGGCGCAGCTCCTGTTCGACCTTGTCTTCGTAACCGTCCTCGTGCACTACAGCGGAGGCGCCGTCTCGTGGTTCTGGGCGATGTACATGATCCTCACCCTCGAGGCGGCGCTCATCATGGACAAGCCGTCGGACACGTACGCGATCGCGTTGGCGGGCGTGCTGGCCTTCGGGGGGCTGCTCACCTTCGAATACTACGCGTTGATCCCGCCGGTTCCGATGCCGTTCGAGAACAATGAATTGCAGTGCAATTACTCCTACGAGATGATCAAGTGGGGGTGGGTCTCCATCGTGAACTTCTGCGTCGCGTTCATCGGCGTTCACATGATGAACACGGTGCGCCGTCGCGAGGCGGAGATGAGGGAACTGGTCACCAAGGACGCGCTCACCTCCTTTTATAACCGGCGGTACTTCTTCCATCGCCTGAACTCCGAGATCCAGCGGGCGAAGCGGTACGGACGGACCCTTTCCCTCCTCATCCTCGACGTGGACGATTTCAAGCGTTTCAACGACACGTACGGTCATCTCGAAGGGGATGCCCTCCTGCGAAGGATGGCCGATCTGATCCGGGGGGCCATCCGCAGGAGCGACGCGAAGCCATCGTACGAGGTCGACATCGCTTGCCGGTACGGCGGCGAGGAGTTCGCCGTCATCCTTCCCGAGGCGGCGCAGGTACAGGGGGGCGAAGTGGCAGAGCGGCTGCGGGCGAGCATAGAGGCCCGCGGCGCGAGCATCGTCGCGGAAAAGATACGGCGCCGGATCGAGACGACCCCGCTCGAAGGCAAAACGGTCACGGTGAGCATCGGTGTCTCCTCCTACCCGGAACATGGGGAGGATGTGGAGATGATGATACGGGCGGCGGACGAGGCGATGTACAAGGCGAAGCGCGCGGGGAAGAACCGTGTGGCGATCTCCGGGGACGGTTAGGCAGGGACACGTCGGGGGAGGATGCGGATGGGGCTGGAGCGGGCGGACGTGGAACGGTACCGGCTGGCCCTGTTCGGGCGGATGGTGATGGGCGTCGCCCACGAGGTCGACAATCACCTGAGCGTCGTCCTCGGGTTCTCCGAGCTGATTCAGCTGGCCGCGGGGAAAGAGCAAAAAGTCCGGGACGGCGCCGGGAAGATCCTGTCCGCCGGGGAGAAGATCGGGGCGATCGTCCAGCATTTCTCCCGGCATGTGCGTCCGCACGCTCCCTCCCCGGAACCGTTCGTCCCCGGGGAGATGATTCCCGAGATCCTCCTGTTCTCGCGGTACGACCTCGGCCGCGACAACGTGACCGTACTGCCGCCTCCGGAAGTCCCTCCGGGGATCCTTCACGCCGACCGGCGGGATTTCGGGCTGGCGCTCCTCGCGCTCCTGTTCAACGCCGCGGAGGCCATGTCGGAGACGGGTGGGGAACTGTCGATGCGGGTGTCCATCGACGCCGCCGGGTGGGAATTCACCGTGAGCGACCAGGGGCCCGGGATTCCCGCGGGGTTCGAGGAGAAGGTCTTCGAGGTTGGGTTCACCACCCGCACAGGACCGTTCCACACGGGGATGGGACTCCCGGTCGCGCGGCACCTCGCAGGGCAGGCGGGGGGAACCGTGCAACTGGTGAACGGCTCCGGGGGCGGGTGCGTCGCCACGATCCGCATGCCGATGAAAGTGCGGGCCTGATCGCCTTCCGGCCAATGAGTGCAAAATCCGACAGGGTTCAGGCCGGTAGTTTTTCTCTGCGATATAACATCATTAATGATGTTGCTTCGCCATGAATTTCAGCGTAGAATTTTCCATGGACAAAACCAATTTCGACCGATACCTCGAGGAACAAATGCGAGATCCGAGATTTGCCGCACGATTTGAACGTGCCGGCGAGGCATGGGATGTGGCGTTGCAGATTGCTGCTTTGCGAAAACAGGCCGGGCTTTCCCAGAAGGAACTTGCGCGCCGCCTGAAGACCTCCCAACAGCAGATCAGCCGCCTGGAATCACCCGATTACGAAGGCCACTCACTTGCCAACTTGCGCCGCGTTGCGGAAGTCCTGCACGCGCGGGTGCGAGTCGTTTTCGAGCCGGAGGAAAAGGATGCCGGCAAGTGCGTGGCCGAAGCCACCACGCCGTACGGCGCCAAACGCGCCTCCGCCAAGAGATCATGAAGCGGGGCCGTGTGAAGAAAATGCTGTTCGACGATCTTGTGGAGAGCATCAAGGAGGCGGGAAAAATCCATCGTGGGGAAATGCCGCCGAGCCGGGAGTTCGTCTTCGCCCCGGTGGAAATAAAGGCTATCCGGAAAGGGAAGTCGTCCAAGGTGACAAGACGGCGAAGCACGTCTGCGAAAACCTGAGAAGGTCGTTTCTTTAAGGTCGCAAAATGTGACCTTAAAGACGGGGGGATGATGAACCCGGTCGAGACCTATTTCCGGGATCTCAGTGAAATCCGATCCACGGGGGCCAACGTCCCGGAAACTTCTTTCTATGGCGCCCTCGAGAAACTCCTGAACGAAATCGGCAAGACTCTCAAGCCCAAAGTCCGGTGTGTCCTTCAGCTTGCAAACCGCGGTGCGGGGAATCCTGACGGCGGACTCTTCACGGCGAACCAGTTCCAGAAGGGAACCGGAGCCGAGCCGATCCCTGGCCAGATGCCGGAGCGGGGCGTTATCGAGGTAAAACCCACCACGGACGATGCGTGGGTCACCGCTTCCGGAAAGCAGGTTTCGAAGTATTGGGGGAAGTACGGGCTCGTCCTGATAACGAATTACCGGGATTTCGTGCTGATCGGGAAAGATGCCGCGGGAAATCCGATCAAACTGGAGACCTTGCGGCTCGCGGAGACCGAACAATCGTTTTGGACGCAAGCAGCCCATCCGCGAAAGGCCGCCGAGAAATGCGGTGAGCGCTTCGTCCAGTATCTCACGCGGATGATGCTGCACGCGGCCCCCCTCAGTTCTCCGGAAGACGTGGCGTGGTTTCTGGCTTCCTACGCACGGGACGCGAAAGCCCGCATCGAAGACGTCGATCTTCCCGCCCTCTTCTCTGTCCGTGAAGCGCTGGAGGAAGCTCTCGGTCTGAAGTTCGAGGGTAGAAAAGGGGAACATTTCTTCCGTTCCACCCTTGTCCCGACGCT
>Ga0265292_1002232_pt1 | contig 13970 bp, 17 predicted proteins | sample Munlanlewell296A_FD_189080 | JGI IMG/M metagenome (GOLD analysis project Ga0265292, IMG submission 189080) | Leachate microbial communities from a municipal landfill in Southern Ontario, Canada - Leachate well 296A | ecosystem: Engineered > Solid waste > Landfill > Unclassified | place: Canada...
GCCACTTTTTGAAATAGGTGATCGCAGCAATCGTAGCCAGCAGCGCTAATCCACCACCAGCTACTCCACCGATAGTGATCATGTCGTGCGGCAAGGCGTCGAAACTGAGTCGTCCCCACATATTAGTTCATCCCCTCGTGATCCATATTCGTCCCTTCGCTACTCGACGCGTTTGCATCCATATACTTACCCCGTATCTTATCATAGAGCGACCGATCGTGAAGCATGTAGTAGCTGACCGGCTGATGACGGCTCGGCTGTGCTAATTCTTCGTAGGCTGTCCAGACCAAATGCTTATCAGATTGTTGGACGGCTTTCGTCCAGAGACCGAATTCTTGCTCGGTTGTGGCGATGGCTTTGAACTCCATGTCGGCGTAGCCCTCACCATTGATGTTCGTGTTCGACCCGCGGTATTCGCCTGGCCTGTGGGCTTCTAGCTTCAGCTGGCTGTTCATGCCATTCATGGCATAGGTTTGCGTGCCGAGATTTGGAATCCAAAAGGCACTCATCGGAGCATCGGCCGTAATCTGGAAGTTTACTGGGGTATCTTCCGGGAAGCGGACTTCGTTGACGGTCGCGATGCCATAGTCGGGGTACAGGAACAGCCATTTCCACTGCAGGGCGACAACCTGGACTACGATCGGTTTTTTATCTGAGTCGAGTGCCCTGTACGGATCAAGGTCGTGCGTTGAAGTCCAGGTGACCACACCAAGTATCGTAATGATAGTGATCGGAATTCCCCACCACAAGCCTTCGATGAGCCGGCTACCGTCAGCTTCAGGTGTATACTGTTTTTTCGTTTTCGTATTTCCTTCGCGGTACTTCCAGGCAAAGGCAAATAGCATGATGAAGACTGGAATAACAACTAGCATTCCAAGGCCAAGTGTAAATACAAAGAGTCCCTTTTCTTTGTCAGCGACAATTCCCTGTGGGTTCAAGACAGCAATGTTCTTGCCATGTAGCAGCAGAAAGGTTCCGAGGACGACTACGACGAGCACGAAAAAGACGAGAGATGTGATGCGGAGGGGTGTCAGAAATGGTTTAGTTGGTTTTTTCATACTGCTCTTGCTTTTATCATACTATGGTGACGGCCGTTTTACCAAGCTATCATTGGCCTGATTCTAGACTGAGACGCGTCTGATTTTAACATATATATAACCTGATTTTATTTGTTGTCAACAGCCATTTTAACGGGGGTGAAAAAACATCGAGTAGCCGAAAAATGGTATAATTAGTTATGCATAGCAAGTAATGCAGAAGGAGGAAATTTTAATGAAAATTCCAACCACGCATATCAACACTAAGCATACAATCATGTTTGCAGGTGGCCTCGTGGCCATCGTTGGGCTTACCCCAACAGTCGCTCTCGCCCGTGGAGGTGGCGAAGCTGGCGATGGACACCCAAGCTTCAGCCGAAGTGATCGAGACGGTAGCCACCATGAAGATCGCGGCGGTATGAATAATAGTGACCATTGGTGGAATATCTTTTCGGTGGACCGATTCCAAGCCCGACACGATGCTAAAATGGCCAAGCTAAGTACGTTTGTCACCGACAACAATTTAATTGTTGAGAATCAAGCGGCATTAGTAGCTGATATCGATACCAATGCCACTAGTGTTAAAGCTGAGATAGAGGCCCTTACAACGCTTCGCTCAACCATTGATCCTAAGAGTGCGACTGATGAACAGAAGCAAGCTCTGAAAGACCAAGCGCAGAAAGTTTTCGATGCGTTCTATGCCTACCGTGACTCGATGAAAGCTTACAAAACTGCAATTCACGTAACCGCAGAGGCTGCTGGCGTGAGCGTTGATATGAATATGAATATCGAAGAACACGACGATCAATAGTAAGTACTTTTAAAGGAGAGGATGAGCGCCCGAGGTGGGCGCTCATTTTATATGACCGTTGCGCCGAGTTCGCTGACGACTCTACTCGCTACGTCGTCGAGGATGTGCTGTGCCTCTTCGCTCGACAGTGTCTTTAATTGCGGAGCTAACGTCACGCGCACTGTAATATTCTTAGTCACTTCGTCATCGGGCTGATAAATATCTAGTGGGGCCAGACTAAGCTTCACTTCATCCCTTTGCACCGTCTTCATAGTAGCGATGATACGGCCGTACGAAACTTCACGTGGTACCTGGAAACAAATATCGCGATCGGTGCTCGGGTACTTGCTGAGTGCTGAATAGCTCAGTCCAGGCTGGACAATAACATCCTGGTGTATTTCAAAGCCTGCGGCAAAATCAGGCAGCTTAAAGGCCCGCTTCACACCCTCTTTATACTCACCCACGACACCCCAAATTTCGTCATCTTTTACGATGACTGCCGAGCGGTTAGGTTCGTAAGCTGCGGTGAGCTGTCTACCCCACTCATCGCTGCTAACATCAAAGTCAGATAGTGACATCACAGTCAGTCCCTCAAGATTTGCAATCTGGTCGAGGTAGCGCCGCGCGTAGTAATACGGCGAACCGGCCGGTTTCTGCTTGTCGCTATAGGCAATCGTCAGAGCCAGTAGCCCGTCTTCATTCGGAACGCCGGGCTCAGCGGAATCCATCTCGCCCTTATAGTGGACCTTATTCATTTCAAACAGCGCAAACTGATCGTAGCCAGCCTTAATATTCATATGTACTTTGTCGAGCAGGCTCGGCGTCAGACTCAGTCGGTAATATTGCAGATCAGGACTCAGCGCGTTACTCAGCTTGTAGGCATGCGCTGGATCTTGGCCAGCTCGCTCCATGACATTCTTATGTACGAAACTGTAGGTCAGCACTTCGCTGGCCCCAGCGCGTGATAGCGCTTGACGGATGTCGTGAGCTTGCTCGCGTACGGCATTCTGCGCGGCTGGTTTTGTACTGCGACTCGGCAGCTCACGCGGCAACTTGTCAAAGCCGTAGAGTCGGCCAACTTCTTCGACGATATCTTCGGGGTAATAAATATCAGTCCGCCAGAATGGATGAAAGACATTTATTTTGGCATTCTCGAACTTCACCCTAAATTCAACATTCAAAAGTAGATCTTTAATCTCATCATCTTTTAAGTCCGTACCCAACCGATTATTGATAAATTCACGTGTCGTATCACAACCATCTATTTTATCCATAAACTCTTCGTCAAACACAACACCATCATGTAGGTCGAACACTGCGCTAGCTTGCTCGCCACCGATTAATTCCATTAACTTGGCTAGCACAACATTATTTTGAAATACCGATTGGCCCTTGTTAAACCGCGTGAGCGCGTCGGTGAACACGCCATGACGCATACTACTTCTGCGCACCGTATACATATCAAAGTTGGCAACTTCAAGGACTATGTTTCTCGTCTCGCTTGAGACTTCACTTTCACCACCGCCCATAATGCCGGCAAGTCCCACTGGCCCCTCACCGTCAGAGATGACTATATCACCATTATTAAGCTCGTAAGTTTTGCCGTTGAGAAGCATCACAGTCTCGCCGTGCTTTGCCATACGAGCCCCAATTTTATGGCCACGAAGTTTATCATAATCGTAAGCGTGTGTTGGTTGCGCTGTCAGTAACATCACGTAATTTGTCGCGTCCACCACGCTGTTGATTGGCTTTCCACCGAGTCGCACAAGCTCGATTTGAAGCCAAAGCGGACTTGGCTTGATCGTCACGTTTTTAATGGCTACTGCCATAAAGCGCGGAACTTCATCTGGCGCATCATTAAATACTTCGAGCGCCAACCCATCACCATTACTAAATCCAGGCTGGATCATGTACCATTCAGGACTCGTGAACTTCTTGTGCTGTATACCTGCGATCTCACGCGCAACACCGATTTGTCCAAACAAATCTGGCCGGTGAGTAAACATTTTGTTTTCAATGTCGATAATTGTATCGTCCAAACCGTAAGCTTTAGCGAAGCTAGTGCCTGGCTTTATCTCCACGTTGTTTGGTTTCCACTCACTCGGATCAATTTCTAAAATTCCATCGTGACTATCACCGATGGCGAGTTCTTTGGCACTCGCCAGCATGCCGTTGCTCACCACGCCGCGCAGAGCGCGTGCTTCAAGCACAAATAGTTCTTTGTCGTCAAAGCTCGACGGCACCGTGCTCTTTGGCGGCAGCCATACCACGAACATACCAGCCTTTACATTTGGTGCACCGCAGACGACTTGCACTAGGCCGTTCTCATCTCGCTCGACGTCCTTTACCACACCACCATCGTCAATTTTGCAGACATGCAATCGATCGGCATCGGCATGATCATCACAGCTTACGACCCTCACGATCACGGCATCTTTGTAACGCTCGCCAAGATCAATCACTTTCTCAACACCACCAAGCTGAGCGTTAATCTTTGATACTAATTCATCGACGGAAAGATCGATGTCGGTATATTGCTTTATTGCGTTTAAACTAACTCTCATTCGAAACCTCAAGAATCTTATTGTATATAGCGGCGAGTTCATCATCTGACATATCTAATGCTTCGAGATTTGTTTTCAAAGGCCAATCGATATCCGGATAAGTCTTAGTATTAAATATCACTGGCTGACTATAGCGAGGAATCACATGGAAGTGCACTTCGGGATCTTTCATCATTAATGCCATATAGTTAAACTTTTCTGCTTGGAATGCTTTCTGTAGCCACTTTTCAACCTTACCTGACACCATACCAAATTCTACGAGTGCTTCAGGTGGCAAATCCCCTATGCTTCGCAAACTGATGTCCTTTGCCATGATGATGACACTACCAATGGTAACCTGCTTGCCTCTAAAAAGTACGATCCAGTGATCAAACTCTCGAATTACATCATAGAATGGCTGATTTCTTAAATCTCTCATACTAAAACTGCCTCAAAAAATCTAATTTGCCACTTTCAAAATGTCGCACATCTTCGATGCCGTATTTCATCATTACAAGACGATCAATACCACAACCGAAAGCAAATCCAGCGTAGACGGTTGGGTCGATATCCGCAGCCTTCAAGACGTTCGGGTGAATCATGCCACACCCAAGTAATTCGATCCAGCCCTCAAAGCTACAGACATTACAGCCTTTTTTATCACAGAACGGACAACTGAGCGCGAATTCGAAACTTGGCTCGGTGAACGGGAAATAGAATGGATTGACACGAACATCGAGTTCTTTCCCGTAGTACGACTGGAGGAACTCTTGCAAGGTCGCAATCAACATGCCGGCATGGACATTCTTCGCCACGTAAACACCCTCGACTTGATAAAAGGTGTGTTCGTGGCGCGCATCGAGATCTTCATTGCGAAAGACGCGGTCTGGCACGACGACAGCGATCGGCTCGTTGGTATCTAAGTTGGCTTTGTACTTTTTTAGCATGCGATTTTGCATGGTGCTGGTGTGTGCCGGGGCGATCAGCGGCTCACCGTCTTTATCGGTCTCTTCAGTCATGAAAGTATCGTAGTCGTCACGCGCTGGGTGTCCTTTGGGGAAATTGAGCGTTTCAAACATATGGTATTGGTCATCAATCTCGCGCGACTCCTCCACCGCAAATCCCATACGCTCAAAGATATTGCTGAGGGTCTCAATTTCACGCATCAGCGGGTGGATCGTTCCCTGTTCGCTCGGCAGCAAGTCAATCGGACCCGTATTTACGTCCCACGGCGCCGTAATGTCAATCGGCTCCACGACCACACTGGCTTCTTCGCTAGCAGCAACTTTGGCTTTTAGTTCTTGGTGGATCAAATTAACCGCCTGCCCGAACGCCGCGCGATCTTCATCGGGTTGATCGCGAATGGCGTTAAACATGGCCCGTAGTTCGGGGGCTTTTAAGATATCGCTTTTGACTTCGAGCGTTTCAAGGCGCTGGAGGAGCCTATCTCTAATATCCTCAATATCTTTCATCTGGTATAAGTATACCGTTAGCTTGTCTGAATCACAACGTAGATAATAAGGCCAATGACCACAATAGCAATTAGTCCCCATAGCCATGCCAAGCTAGTGGTTTGTTTGGTATCTTTCAAATAATCTGAATCGGTCACGCCGTCGGGGCGCTCCAGATCTTCCATTTGGGCGCGCTTCTTCGCTTTCTCTTGCAGTTCTGCGGCGAGTTTTTCTTGTAACTTTGTGCGGTTGCTATTTTGATTTACAAATAAGGCCATGTACCTAGTATAGCACTTGTGTTTTTCTCAAATTGTATGTGTTATACTATAGCCATATTTCTATATAAGGAGGGAATAACCAAATGGCAACTAAGAAAACTGCTTCTTCGAAGAAGTCCGTCGCTACTAAAGCGAAACCTAACAAAACAACAACTGTTAAAGCAGTCTCAGCCACACGAACAACTAATCGACTACCCGGTCTGACATCCGTCAAGACACCACAGGTAACCGCAGCAGTCGCTGAGTTCGTTGGTACATTCATGCTCGCTACAGCAGTCATCGCTGGCCAAGGTCAACCTGTACTCGTGCTCTTTGCACTCGTCGGTGTCGTCCTAGCTGTTAGCGCTGCATCCGGCGCACACGTTAACCCAGCAATGACCGTTGCTGCATGGGCAACTCGTAAAATCACTGCCGTCCGCGCTCTGGTTTACGTCGTCGCTCAAGTACTCGGTGCTATGCTCGCACTTGTCGTTCTGAACGCATTTGTCAGTCAAGTACCAGAAGCATCAAGCCAAGCTTCTATGCTCGGACAAGGTGCCCAGGAACTGTTTAAAGCAACTGCCATCCCAACCGGTAAAGAATGGGTCGTTGTCTTTGCTGAGCTACTCGGTGCTACAATCTTCGGATTTGCATTCGCTAGCGCACGCAAGCAAGCTGACCGCCTATCAAAGGCCTTCACGATGGGTCTTGGTATCTTCCTCGGACTTCTGGTTGCAGGCTCAGCCGCAGCCGCTGTTAGCGGAATGACTATTCTTAACCCAGCTGTTGCCGTTGCCCTTCAGGGTATCGACTTCAACTCTGTATGGCCAGTTACCGTCTACGTCCTTGCGACTGTTGTCGGTGCTGTCGCAGGATTCGTCCTCAACGACCTCGTCGAAGACAAAGCATAGTTTTAGGCTTTGCTACAATTAAATATCCCGCCGACCTGGCGGGATATTTAATTGGGTCTTTTATTCATCTTGGCGGGGTTTATCAATAAGAAGTGGCTCTACGCTCGATGTCGTAGCGGCGATCTTGACGACGTCTTTATCCACCTTGCCAAGCTCTTTGTGTGCAGCATTGTAATGGTTGACGGTCGTACCGAGCGAGCTACCAAGCTTTTGCATGTAGTCTTCAAACTTGCCAATATGCTGACCGAGCTTGCCGACGCGTATCTGGATGTCTTTGGCCTGCTCTTCGATCTGCAGGCTACGTAGACCCTGCAGGACAGTCTGAAGATAGGCCATAAAGCTAGTTGGGCTGACGATAATGACTTTTTTATCGCGAAAGGCGTATTCTATGAGATCACGCGCACTCGATCCCGTGCCGACATCACCAATAAGCAGGTCATAGTAGAGCGATTCGCTCGGGATAAACATGAAGGCAAAATCCATTGTATTCTCACTCGGCCGAATGTATTTACTGGTTTCGTCGATGCGAAGTTTCAGATCGGTCCTGACTTTAGCTAGTAGCTTAGTTCGTTCGATCTTATTGCCCTCACCGACCATGCGGTTATAATTTTCCAGACTAAACTTGCTGTCCACCGGCAGGATCTGCCCTTTTTCCAGGAACACAACTGCATCGACAATTTCGCCATCGGCAAATTTATACTGCATTTTAAAATTTTTTGGCGGCAGAATGTTATCCAGAACTGACTCTAGGTAGTACTCACCGAACACGCCACGTTGTTTTGGGTTCTGTAGCACATTCTGTAAAGTCTTCAGCTCATCGGCCACATCAACCACACGACGATTCGTTTCATCCAGCTTGGCCAGGCGCTGCGTGACGTCACTGACGAGTTTGGCACTTTCACTAAGCTGTTTTTGCATTGAAGTCTGCACTGCGTTGCTGCTGCGCTCAAGTTTGTCGCCCATCGATTGCTGCAGTAGATTAATATTACGTGACAGCTCGGTGACATCAGACTTAATAAGCTCAACACCACCCGTGCCCTTCAGCTCTTTCATCCGTTGATTCAAAATAGCAATCACAATGCCAAATCCAAGCACTACTGCAACCAACACCAAGACGATCATTATATCCATGGTACGATTATAGCACTAGAGGATTGTCATCAGGCGGAAGACAACGATAACGATAGTCAGCACGCTGAGTGACAGCCAGAATTGACGTATCTTGGCAAACCACGCAAAGACGGCATAGACGAGCGCGGCAACAAGAATCGTCAGTGCAAAGTTAAGGAAACTTCTTTCTACGAGCCACGTCGCGTTCACTCCCCACAATGTAATCGCCGCCGCCAGCACCACGAGTAGTGGGCGGAAGACGCGGCGGCGTACCAGTAGTATCAAGCCGACAACGCTCGCAAAGATAAGTGCAATACTAGCCGATACCGAAACAGAGCTGTCGCAGCTAATAAGACTACTGCCAGCACGGCAAGCAATCTGCCCAATCACATATTCACTGAGTCCATAGGTCAAAAGCCAAGTCACCAGGCCTACTAACGCACCGCCAACTAGTCCTGACATTTCGTCTTTCCAGGCTCCAAATCGTACGGCGGGCTCGCTGTCACTAATCACTTTTACCATAGACACTCCTTACTAAAGGATATTGTATATCATTTTTGAGTTTTATGCGAGTGGGTGGCATGATGTTTCTTTTTTAGAGCCTTGAGCGGCTGCCACTCGTACCACAATGTCCCCATAAGAGCGATCAAAACACCGCCTATTACATCGAGAGGTGTGTGGACAAGCGCCAATACTCGGCCAACGCACATCACGAGAGTCAATATCAGCAGAAATATTGTCAGTTTCTTGCGCTTTGTCTCAAACCAGACAGCAAGAGTCAACGTCATGGCAAAAAGTGCATGGTCTGATGGAAAGCCGGGATTATTTAGGTATGAGGCGCCGGCTGCTTGGCCAAGAAGTTCAAACGGACGCTCGGCAGAGGGCTGGTAAATGCTGGCAATTAGTTTTGCCACTAGGAAGGCGGTCAATCCTGCCATCAGAATGCGAGCATAGGCATCGAATTTGTTTTTATTCGGGATAAGAAAGATCAGTGCCCAGGCGGCAATCAGTGCCACTGCTATGACAGCCCCGTCGGCAATTAGCTTAATGATAATTTCATACATAGTACATAAGCAGTATACTACGGAAAATTGCCGATCGACTAGCAAAAATGAGCTTTCCGGTGGTGCGAACGCTCCCGCTCTTGAGGTAAATGCCATTGTATAGTACAATTTCTACTGCGCCGATGGGGTGTCGCCAAGTGGTAAGGCACTGGTTTCTGGTACCAGCATTCGGGGGTTCGAATCCCTCCACCCCAGCCAAGAAAAGATGAGTCCATTTGGGCTCATTTTTTCTTGCTTGTGGTCGGGATCCGAACCCCCGGTTTTGTGAAACAAAACGACGCGGGGTTCGGCGGAGTGAGCAGAGTGAAGAAAAGCAGCGAAGCTATTTTTCTGAACGCGCGAGCGGAGGAGGCTTTAGCCGATATACCTCCATCCCAGCCAAGCATATGTACTAAAATGACTTTGCTGGGAATCTTTTGCTATACTGTAGCAATGAAACCGAAACTACGAGTCAAAATTGCGTTAGCAGGAGTACTTGTCGTCATCGCTGTAGTAGTAGCGATACTAGGTCTAGCTGCAATTACACGAGTCGAGAACAGTTCAATTGATTGCGATAAAATCCGACAAGAATCACAGGAATTTGAAAAAAGAGGTGTTGCATCTAACTTTGCGCCTGAAGTAATCGAAAAATGCTTCTTAGACTAATTACTTTCTAAACACACCACTGACCCCAGCAAAGACGCTCACAGCTAATACCCATATACAATAAATACCCATTTGCTATAATGATCAGAATGAGGGTTTACATCACGTCGCGGTTCAAAGGATCCGCTGAGAATAAAAAAGAGATTGAAGAACTCTGCGCGGCCGTACGCAGCGCGGACATGGAAGACTTTCACTTTATACGCGACGTCGAGAAGTATCAACCAAATTTCTTCAGCACTCAGCAAGAGGTATGGGTAGCTGCGAAAAACTCTCTCAAGGAGTGCGATGCTCTGCTGGTAGACGTGACTGATGACCCTAGTGGCGGTCGCGTGGTCGAGGTCGGCATGGCCTTTGCACTCAACCTGCCAATTTTTGTTGTCGCCAAGAAAGGTACGCTCTACAAAGATTTCTATAATGGAGTAGCTGCAAGAATATTCGAATACGAAGATATCGGCGACATATCCTCCTGGCTGAGAGATTTCTAAAGACCCATAAAACCGATATTGTAAAGCTTATGCTACAGGTATATACTGACCTCAACAATATAAACAGAGGTTACAATGTCTATTGAGGCAATCAATCAACCTGGTGTGAGCGACGAAGAAAAGCGAACATTGAGAATAGAAGCTTTGGAGTGTTACAGGCGGGAGTTACAGGACACACTTAGGATATTGAGTGTCAACTTATATAACATCACGCAACAATACAATGGGTGTATTAATGAAATTATTGTGACGAATGCACAGCTTGAAGCCTACGATATAGGAGAGGGAGAGCCGAACGCGGAAGCGCTTGATTCATACAGAAAAGAGTTGCAGGAGAGATTAGAAATACTGCGCGCCAACCTGGATAGCGTCAATCAGCAGTACAGTGATTGCATCCACGAGATTCTCGTGACAAATGCGTGGCTTGCAGCCTATAGCGCCGACACTGAAGGTCTAGCTCGTGAAATTCAAGCAGGTGTTGTACATCCCGCCTCCCTTTAATCACCTACGCTTAGCTACGGTGCCACAGTGTTGTTTTAACGCCGTTACTGAGCCCGAAGCGCTTAGCGATGCGGCCGTGCAGCTCGTCTTGCGTGAATACCCGTAGAGGGTCGCGGTGCAACAAATAATCTTCCAGCCGAGCGTAAATCGCATCGACTCGCTTCTGATCATCAAGCGTTGGCGCCTGCCCGGGCTGGGTCCGCGCTGCGATGAGGCGAATCTCATCAAGCACTGTATCGATATCTGTCGGGTTGGACACTAGGTTGGTGACATACAAAACAACCTCGAGCTCTTGTGATGGTGACAAAGACGTCAGTAATTCAAATGGAGCAGACTTACCTTGTTCGGGCGTCGGCGTCACACGACTCTCATGCTGTACATCGATTGAGTCAAAAGTATACCCAGCGATGACAATCACCAGTGCCCCAACGACGAAGGGCGCGATAGCGAGACTATAGTCGAAGTACCAATCTCCGACCGTAAATAATAGCTGAACGACCAAGTAGTGCCACCCTGCAAATGCTAGGATACAAAAAGCACTCAGCAGAACATTCATTGACCGCGCATACGAGGGGCCGATTTTCTGCCGTACTTTGTAGACCAGGACAGCGGCTAAAGTAATAAATACTGAGTTCCATACGGTTAGCCATAGTGCAAGATCATACGTTAGCTCATCGGTCGCAACAGCCACGTGCGGAACAAACGATATCGCCAGTGCAACCACACCGGCGCTCAGTAGTGGCAGGAGCCACGATGTCCACCACGTCTTAATAGACAGCAATCGAGCCAGCATACGCATGCCCCAGAATATACAGATTACTCCAGCCAGATAAGGGACCGCGATCGCGCCAGAATCAACCCAAAAAGTCGTACTATAGAAATTAACAAATGGCAGTTGAACTTGCGCCAGTCCAAAAATGCCAATACCAAGGCTGAGTATACTATAAGCTTGACGCAGTTCTGGTTTAAATCGCTTCAACCCTACCAAGAAAAATGGTATCGCAAATAGGTTGAGTAGTGCCGCCGCCATGGCGAGGCCTAGCGAGACACGAAAAATAGCTGTTTGGTCGCTCAGGAGCAGCCCTGATAAACTAGCGAGCGCCAGTGCGATGATTGAGCCCAGCCATACGATGATCGTGCGTTGTCTCATAGTTTTGTACTATCCTTACTCTCTCTATATTCACTTTTTTTGGCTTAAAAAGCAAGCGCTTAGTAGCCTCCTGCAGCTCACCGACGGTAGTGAGTGACGCACATCACAGAATATTTTTACGTCAAGGTGCTATGATAAGACTACCTATAAACAAGGAGATGTCAGATGGATATTAATAATCTAACCAACCTGCAATTTGCTCTCATCGGAGCGGCTGTGCTGTGGGATCTTACCTGGAGAGGCTTTGCGCTCTGGAATGCAGCCAGAAGCAACAAATCTGGGTGGTTCATTGCCCTCATCGTCCTCAACACTGTCGGTATCCTGCCGATCGTATACCTCCTCTTCTTCAAATCCGACCGCAAGTAGTTTGCGGAACAAACAAAAAGAGTCGCCCTACTGGCGACCCTTTTCATGTACACCCAAGGATTACTTGGTGCTTTTTGGTGCCTCGGTTTTTTTAGCTGCGCGTGCTCCGTTGAAACTCTCGTGAATTTCAAATAGGAAGTAGCCGCCGATAGCCAGGCCAATTGCAGCACCAATAAGACCCATTGGACTCATTTGACTCATTTGGAGCACTGCGCTGACGACACTTGAAGTTGCACTTAGCAGCATGGTCAGAAACAGTAGGTTCCAGCCGCGCTTCTTCTGTGCTTTCAGTGGACTAATCGCCATCAGCTCTAGCACCACTATCGCTGCGAAGAACAGTATGCTCACCCATAGTGATGTCATGTTCAGTGAGGTATTTGCTGTCGGTGCAATGCCATAGTAGGCGATTGCTGCGCTATAGGTGTTTGTCACCTGCTGTGCCCAGAACGCTGCCTGAACACTAGCAAACACGCTGAGTGTGCCCAGAGCCACACCGATTAGTACTAGCCACCATACGTTACTTGCCAGCCATTTACGTCCGCCAGCCGGTAGATGAAATGGTACTTGCTTATACCATCCCGCCAATGTTCCTTCGAGTTTCTTTACAAGTTCCATAATTTTTACCTCCACTTGCTTAATACAACCTTATGGTATCGCTAGTGAGACGGTTTTGCAAGCGGTTTATTGTGGTGGGTCGGCTGACGCTGCGTACTCCAGGCAACATAGATCATAAGGATCAGCAGCACTGCGCAGTACGAAACCAGCCATCGCCCCTGAGGCATTAGCACTTTAGCACCAAAGAGACCAGCGTTAGGAATTGCGAAGTCCGCCACGCCTTGCCAAACACCGATACCTAACCAATAAGCCAGCGCTAGCCAGCCACTTATCATACTCACCCAGCGCATCAGCGGACTGAGTTTCATCCAGAGGAGATATGGAATCGCAAAGATTTCGAGACAAACCACGAGGGCTGCAAAAGGCAGCGCCAGCTCATCGGCTATCGGCAGACCGTAACTGCGGATGACATCTGGGTAGGACTCAAACGCGAATAACTGCAGTGAGGCAGTGACGACGAAAAAGAACGCTATATAGAGCGACGCGGCCACGACAGATAACTGGGTTGGGCGCTTGGAAGAAAGGGCTCTTACGAAATGCATATGATTAGTATATCATCAAAATTGTTGTGCTTTTTATATTTATGCTTGTGCTTTACCCATAACTCAAGTACTATCAAAGACAGCGAAGTTACAAAAACAAACACCACTTTAAAACTGTGACACATCGCTCTACGATATCCACCACAACATTGAAAGAGTCTCCCCTGGAGGCTCTTTCGTTTTGTTCTCATACCCCTTATGCTACAATGATGCCATGCATAAGCGCGGCTTCACAATCGTAGAACTTTTAATAGTCATCGTCGTCATCGGGATTCTGGCAGCTATCACTATTGTCGCCTACAATGGCGTCCAAGAGCGAGCCCGATTCTCAAAAGCACAAGCAGATTTAAAAGCATTAAACAATGCCGTACTCCAATACAATACTATTAATGGGTCCTACCCTGATACGGCTGGTGCATGGCGTGCCCAGTCATCATCTGGCGATACCTTCATACCTGGTATAAAGCCGGGTATTTTATCTTCGCTACCTGCTGATTCTCAAA
>Ga0265292_1002233_pt1 | contig 13969 bp, 9 predicted proteins | sample Munlanlewell296A_FD_189080 | JGI IMG/M metagenome (GOLD analysis project Ga0265292, IMG submission 189080) | Leachate microbial communities from a municipal landfill in Southern Ontario, Canada - Leachate well 296A | ecosystem: Engineered > Solid waste > Landfill > Unclassified | place: Canada...
ACAATCCATCAGCCGACAAATGAAATAGGAGCACAGGCAGTAGATCTGTTGATTCGGCGGATGAATAAAGAAAAAATCTTCTCATGGATCGGTCTGAAGCCGTCGTTAATGGTTCGGCAATCGACCGGTGCTATCGTAGAAAAACTACAAGCTGTCGCTACGACCACTCACGCGAAGTAACTATATTTGCATATGAAAAAAGAAAATACGAAAACTAATCTTGACGACCAGCGATTTTTTGATCCAAATCCTTTTGTCCGTGATATTGCATATTCGTTGTATCAGGAAGTAAGGTATTTACCGTTGTATTGTCCCCATGGACACATCGATCCCGTATTATTATCCGAAAATGCACCTTTTAAAAACCCGGCGGCATTATTCATAACACCCGATCATTATGTTTTTCGATTGCTCTATTCCCAGGGAATATCGTTAGAACGGTTAGGTATTCCATTCGCAAGCGGTTCGCGTAGTGAATATGATGATAAAAAAATATGGGAACTGTTTGCTGAATATTTTTATCTGTTTGCCGGAACTCCGACGGGTATTTGGTTTCAGTACGAATTAGCTGAATTATTCGGTATTAAAAAAAAATTGAACGGTGACACGGCGGACGAAATATGGGATGAGATTGAAAATAAATTGCGTTTGTCAGCTTTCCTTCCGCGCACATTATTCGAAAAATTTAATATCGCCGTCTTATCAACAACCGATGCTGCAACAGATTCTCTGGAACATCATAAAAACATGAAGGAGTCAAAATGGAAGGGAAAAGTCATCCCCACATTTCGACCGGACGGCGTTGTAAAATTGGTGGGGAAAAATTGGAAAGAAAATATTCAACTGCTTGGTGAGCGATGCGGCGGAGAAATAACGTCCTATCAATCCTTTATTCGTGCTATGGAAAACAGGCGGGAATATTTCAAATCCCTCGGCGCTGTTGCAACCGATCATGATATTTTTGTCCCGTATACGGAACGATTGTCTGATTCACACGCTGACTTGTTGTTGCAGAAGGCACTGACCGGAATGATTACGCCGAGTGAATCCGCCACATTTGAGTCGCACATGATGATGGAATTTGCCAGGATGAGTATCGACGATGGATTAACGATGCAGATTCATCCCGGTTCATTTCGAAACCATAACGTTCCGTTGTTTGATACGTTCGGTCCAGATAAAGGAGCGGATATTCCGGTGCTGACAGAATTTACGATGAATCTTAGAAATCTCCTGAACGCGTATGGAAATGATTCTCGCCTGACGCTTGTTCTGTTTACTCTCGACGAAACAGCATATTCACGCGAATTGGCACCGCTGGCAGGACATTATCCAGCGATGAGACTTGGGCCGCCATGGTGGTTTCATGACAGCATTGAAGGCATGTTGCGGTATAGAAGGATGGTCACAGAAACTGCAAGTATTTATAATACTGCCGGATTTAATGACGATACACGTGCATTTTTATCGATTCCCGCCCGTCACGATCTCTCACGAAGAATAGATGCTACATACCTTGCGGATCTTGTTGCGAAAAAAATAATTGACCGGGAAGATGCTTCACATATGATACTTGAACTAACAAACGGTCTTGTAAAAAAAACATATAAACTATAAATCTCATGACACCAATGTTCCTGCAATTGAAGAATTCGGGTAACTATCGTTGGGTAATTTGCGGACTGCTGTTTTTTGCAACCACCATCAATTATATGGATCGTCAGATTCTGGGACTATTGGCGCCGGTGCTGCAAACCGAAATCGGATGGAGCGAAAGTGAATATGCTTGGATTGTTACGGCGTTTCAGGCGGCATATGCAATCGGACTGATATCATTCGGCTGGTTTATCGATAAATTTGGGACAAAGATCGGTTATACACTCTCTATCACCGGATGGAGTATTGCCGCTGTGGCGCATGCTGCTGTTACCACAGTGTTCGGATTTGGCGTAGCTCGGTTTGGACTCGGACTTAGTGAAGCGGGGAATTTCCCAGCAGCACAAAAAGCAGTGGCGGAATGGTTCCCGAAAAAGGAACGTGCATTGACAACTGGAATTTATAATTCCGGTGCAAATATCGGTGCAGTCTTAGCGCCGGCAGTCGTTCCATGGCTGACAGTAATGTATGGTTGGCAGGAAGCATTTATTGCTGTCGGTGCGTTAGGATTTATCTGGATTATATTTTGGTGGAAGATTTATGCGAAACCCGAACAGGTAACGAATTTAACAAAAGAAGAGTTTGATTATATTCACAGCGATCCGCCCGAGCCTTCGGCTGAAAAAATTCCGTGGGCGAGTTTATTACGGTACCGTCAAACATGGGCATTTGTGATTGGAAAGTTTATGACTGATCCGATTTGGTGGTTCTATCTATATTGGCTCCCCAAGTATTTGAATAAAGAATACGGATTAACCATTACCGGACTCGGATTGCCGCTCATCACCATTTATATGATGACAAGCATCGGCAGTATTGGGGGCGGATGGTTGTCGTCACATCTTATTCAAAAGGGATGGGAAATCAACAAAGCTAGGAAAACAACAATGCTCGTTGCTGCGCTTCTTGTTGTTTCCATCATTATCGCTTCGCAAGTTACCGATTTGTGGACATCCGTTATCTTGATTGGTATCGCCGCTGCGGCACACCAGGGATGGTCAGCAAATATTTTCACAACCGCTTCAGATATGTTTCCCAAAAAAGCAGTCGCTTCAGTCACCGGACTTGGGGGAATGGCCGGTTCTGTGGGTGGAATGATCTTTGCGCCGTTTATTGGATATATACTTGAATGGACGGGAAGTTACTTTATTCCTTTTATTATTTCCGGAACAGCATATTTGATTGCCTTGGGAATATTTCATCTGTTAGCACCAAAATTGGAGCCGGCTAAGATGTAAATTAGAATCATCTGAAAACATGTTTTCTCTTGTCATTCTGGGCACATTCACTTCGCCCAGTATAAACTTCGCGAAGAATCTTGTTCTTTTATTTGAGCGGGGAAATGAGATTGTTCTTCGCTCTGCTCCACGGAACGACATCGAGAGGAGATTTTTCAGATGTCTCTATTATTTAAAATACTCTACCGACATTTTCTTCTGTCATTAAATTGGTCAAACTGCTATGGCACTTAAAATAAAATCATCACAAGAGACAATATTTGATGTTGTCTCATTAGGCGAATGTATGGTCCGTCTTAGTCCGCCTGGACATCAGCGAATTGAGTATGCTCAAAATTTGGAAGTGTGGGTTGGTGGTGGGGAATATAATGTAGCGTACGCACTTTCTCGGCTAGGCTTGCGAACAGGTTGGATCGGCGGTTTGAATGATTCTCCTATCGGCTCTATCGTAAAAAATCATGCACGCGCTGTTGGGGTGAATGTTGATTATGCTGTAACTAGAAAATATGATGGGATGGGGAAAAAAGACCGCATTGGATTGAATTTTACCGAAGTGGGATTCGGTCCGCGAGCATCAGTAACGCTGTATGACAGAGGATATTCTGCTACTGCCGGGATTCTGCCTGGTGAAATTGATTGGAAAAAACTCTTTGTTGAAAATGGAGTCCGTTGGTTTCATACGGGTGGAATATTCACTGCGCTTTCTGAATCAACTCGCAATGTCGTACGCGAAGCGGTAACAGCAGCACATGAGGCGGGGACAATTGTTTCGTATGATCTCAATTTTCGTTCGAAGCTCTGGAGCAGCAAAGAAGCGATAGAAACGACACGTCCGTTGGTTCCGTATATAGACTGCCTTATCGGTAACGAAGAAGATTTTCAAAATGTATTGGGATATGAAGTAGAAGGTGTCGATGTGGAAAAAGGCGAAATAGATACGACTGCTTTTAAACATATGGTTGAGAAAGTGGTGAAAGATTTTGCCAATGTAAAAATTGTCGGAACAACATTACGAAGTGTTATTTCAGCGGGAAGTAATGATTGGTCCGCCATTATGTGGGCGGAAGGGAAGTTTTATGACGGCCTCACAATGCCGAGGTTGGAAATTGAAGACCGTGTTGGCGGTGGGGACGGTTTTGCTTCGGGTTTTATCTACGGATTTTTATCAGGGAAACAACCGCAGGAATGCGTGAATCTCGGCATTGCACACGGTGCTATGATCATGACCACACGTGGTGATACAAGCATGATTACTTTAGATGAAATATTACATGTTGCCAAAGGCGGCAGTGCACGAATTAAACGATAATCGTATGACACGAAATGAAACCATACAAAAAATATCTGCGCTTGGAGTTGTTGCTGTAATTCGGCTGCAAGATGGAAAAAAACTTTTCAAGGTAGTTGAAGCAATTTCATTGGGAGGAGTAAAGGCGATTGAAATTACGATGACTGTACCCAATGCGGTTAGATTAATTGCAGAGTTATCTTCTTTAATTTCATCGGATGTCGTACTCGGCGCTGGGACAGTCACCGATGTGAATACGGCTGAGCAGGTGATTAATGCTGGTGCACAATTTGTTGTATCGCCGATTTTGAACACGGCCGTTATCACGTTGTGCAATGCGAATGATGTAGCGTGTATGCCGGGATGTTATACCCCAACGGAGATATTTACTGCATGGAATACCGGAGCTGACATCGTCAAAGTGTTTCCTGCCACCTCACTTGGACCGAAATATATTAAGGATATTGCCGGTCCGTTTCCTCACATTAAAATGATGCCGACCGGCGGAGTAACTATTGAGAATGTTGGGGATTGGATCGTTGCCGGCGCTGTTGCTGTTGGAATTGGGAGCGACCTTCTGGATAAAAAAGCGATTGATGATGAGCGATATGAAGTACTCACAGAGCGGGCTTCACGGGTGTATACAAATTTTAAGTCAGCAGTTGAACAAAACCGAAAATAAATTATTGATGCGATGAATAAATATCATTTTGAAGATTTACAAAATACAGTCGCCGTTGTCACGGGCGGAAGCGGTGGTATTGGTCTCTCTATCGTGGATGCATTACTTCACGTGGGAGTGAAGGTTGCCATCATAAACCGCAACAGTGTTTCTGCAGAAAAGGCATTGACGAGCATCAATGCAAACCGTTCAAAAGCATTTGCAATTTCGGCGGATGTATTGGATGCAGTTTCGCTTGCTTCGGCGAAAGAACAAATCAAAAATTCTTTTGGAGAAGTTGATTTCTTAATCAATTGTGCAGGCGGTAACAGTCCGAAAGCAACAACCCCTGCCGAATGGATCACAGAAAAGAACGTGGGAAACAAACAGGAAACGTACTTTGGATTGAATGTGGATGATATGAAGAGTGTTTTTGAGTTGAACCTCTTCGGTTCAATGCTTCCAACAGCTGTCTTCAGCGAAGAAATGGTACAGCGGAAGAAAGGAGTCATTATTAATATATCATCTGTCTCTTCATTTTCACCGTTAACGAAAATTCCTGCATATTCAGCATCAAAAGCTTCCATCAATAACTTTACGCAGTGGCTTGCGATACATTTTGCCAAAACCAATGTGCGGGTGAATGCAATTGCTCCAGGTTTTTTCCTTACTGCGCAAAATCGATTTTTATTGGTTGACGAAAAAACAGGAAAATATTCACCACGGGCTGAGAAAATTATTAATGCAACTCCCATGGGACGTTTCGGCGAAACCGAAGAATTACAGGGAGCAGTGTTATTCCTATTGTCCGATTTGTCAAAATTTGTTACCGGTATTGTACTGCCAGTGGACGGCGGTTTTACAGCATACTCTGGAGTGTAAGAAGAGAAAATCACTATGGACATGAGTACATCAAAAGAATCATATCGTTTCATTCAATCGATGCGCTGGTTTGGTCCGGCGGATGTTGTAAGCCTGAATAATATCCGTCAAGCAGGCTGTAGTGCCGTCGTTACGGCATTGCATCATATTCCAAATGGGGAAGTGTGGAGTGTCGAAGAAATCCAAAAACGTAAACGGGACATTGAAATCGCCGGGATGAAATGGGAAGTAGTAGAAAGTGTTCCCATTCACGAATCAATTAAAATCCAACAGAGTGGCTTCGAACGCTATATTCAAAATTATAGTGTGACAATTCAAAATCTCGCTGCGTGCGGAATAAAAGTCGTGACGTATAATTTTATGCCGGTGCTGGATTGGACTCGGACAGATCTTAGTTATGAAGTAAATGATGGATCTAAAGCATTGCGGTTTTCCCTTACAGATCTCGCGCTGTTTGATCTGTATATTTTACGGCGGAAGGGTGCAGAAAACGATTATCCTGAAACAATAAAAACAAAAGCGGCGAAACGTTTTTCAGAAATGAACGAATTCGAAAAAGCTGTGCTGCAGAAAAATATTATTGCCGGATTGCCGGGTAGCGAGGAAGGATACACGCTTGGACAATTGCAGGAGGCACTTTCACCATATCGGGATATTACAGAAGAAATTCTGCGTAAACACTTGCAATACTTTTTAAGCAAAATAGTTCCCATTGCTGAAGAATGCGGCATTGTTCTTGCCATTCATCCTGATGATCCGCCATGTAAGATGTTAGGATTGCCGCGAGTTGTCAAAAATGCGCAGGATATCGATGCAATAATAAAAAACATTCCGTCACTTTCAAACGGACTTTGTTTTTGCACTGGTTCATTCGGGGTTGATCCGACCAACAATCTTCCAGAGATGATAAAAACCTATGCTGAAAGGATTCATTTTGTCCATCTTCGCAACATTCGCCGGGATGACGAAGGGAACTTCTACGAAGATAATCATTTGGACGGCAGTGTTGATATGTATCGAGTGGTAAAGAATCTTGTTGAGGTTATGGAGCAACGGAAAATACATCTTCCACTGCGACCGGATCATGGCCATCAAATGTTGGATGATTTGCAGAAAAAAGTAAATCCCGGGTATTCTGCCATCGGCAGACTGCGGGGTTTGGCGGAATTACGCGGACTTGAATTAGGAATTTCACGTAGTTTTCATTCATAACACACTAATCAGATTCATATGACACAACAAAACCAAACTCATTCGCTTCTGCGCATCGCGCTGTTGTTTCTTTGTGTTCTTTCCTTGCCTAGCACACTTTCCACCAAGGAGTTGCTTGGGAACTACACATCTCGAAAAAACGATGGCCGAAGCATTATTATCCTCAGTGACCAGGGGCAACGGTTACGGATCACTCCGTACGGGAAATATATTCTTCGAGTGCAGGCAGTCCGTTTCAATGAGGAATATTTTTCTGATGAACATTACGAAATGGTAGAATCTCATCGGTGGTCTGGTTCACTGAAATTATCGGAAGATAGTCTCGCAGTAACTGTGAAAACCGATTCAACGGATGGACTCTCAGTGCGTATCGAGAAAAATGGATTGCGGATTTCTTTTGCAGAAATTGGAAGCGCTTCTGATTTCCTTCGTCACAGTGACGGTATTTGGTGGGACGGCGATACGATTCATACTTCATTCGTCAACGACGAAAATGAACATTTTACCGGATTAGGACATGGCTATTATGGACGAGAAAAAAAGATTGATCTTCGGGGTGAGGTTGTTCAAAGAAATTACGGAACGTTACATGGACAGCAGGCCCCTTTGATTGTTCCGTTCTACCTTTCAAATAAAGGATATGGAGTGTTCCTCAACAGTACATTTACTAACTGCTTTAACTTCGGACAACGCGGGCGATACGAATTTTCCATTACCGGCGAAGGACGAATGGATTATTTCGTTATTCTAGGGTCTGAATTCAGGAATATTCTTGATCGCTATACACAACTAACTGGCCGGCCCCGAATGTTGCCAAAAGCGGCATTGGGATTAGCGTTGTCGGACAAAGGGAATGATCACAATTCCAAAGATCCATCCGATGAAAAATGGTGGAAAAAAAAAATAACTGCACATCGCAAAGCCGGATTTCCTCTCGACCATATTGTTAATGATAACCGCTGGAGAGCGGGTGGAGGTCAGCGGTGTCTTTCATATTTTGACTGGGACTTGGCGCGATACCCTGACCCAAAAGAATATGAACAATGGGTAAGAAAAAACGGTCTTATTTTGACATTGGATTTTAACCGGTGCATTGCCTCGCATAGCGAAGGATGGCACCCCTCGTTCAATATTCCAGAACCGGACAGTATCGATTTTAATGACAGCGCACCAGACATCACAAAGCTGGAAGTGCGCGAGTGGTTTTGGAAGACATTCTGGAATAAAAGTCTGAATCCTTCATTACAATTTCCCGGTGATGCACTGTGGATTGATGAATTTGATGAAATGGGGAAAGCACCAATGACGATGGTGATGGGGAATGGAAAAACATGGCGTGAGATGAGAAATTATTGGTTCTTTTTGATTGCAAAAGCGTTAGTGCAGGATGGGTGGGACAAAAGTTTTCAGGGTGAAAAACGGCCGTTCGTATGGGTTCGTGGTATGACTTCCGGCGGACAGCGATATGCAACACTGTGGAGCGGCGATATTAAACCTTCGTATGAAGATATGAAGTCACAAGTGCGGGGTTTGCAGTTTGCCGGACTTGCCGGCTTTCCGTTTTGGGGACATGACGCCGGAGGATTTAACAATTGGGAAGAAAATCACGGTCCGAACGATATGATGTACCGTCAATGGTCAATGGCGTTCGGTAGTTTTACTCCTTTTTGGAAGCCGCACGGCATCGGTCAATCACGCTGGCCGCTTGATCGGCCAAAAGAAGTGCAAAGAGATTCAAAACTGTATTCTGAACTCCGGTACAAAATGATTCCGTACATCTATACCTATGCACATCAGGCGTATGAAACAGGAATGCCGATTGCGCGTGCAATGGTTATTGATCATCAGAATGATTCTCTTGCATGGACACATGATCTTCAATATATGTGGGGTGATGAATTGCTCGTTGCTCCTAATTGTTCGGACAGCGGAGATGTAGAAGTCTGGCTTCCCGGCGGTTCTTGGTATAACTTCTGGAATGATAGCTCCATTACCGGGAATCAAATTCTGAATTACAAAGCACCGACCGGAAAATTGCCATTGTTCGTCAAAGCCGGTTCTATTATCCCGATGGGAAATTATGCTCTTAGCACCGCATTCCTTTCAAAAGACAGTTTAACCATTCATGTGTATACCGGCAGCGATGCGTCGTTTAGTTTGTATGAGGACGACGGTGTTTCAGAACGATATCGAATAAACGAAGGACACAGGACGTCGGATATTCAATTCAGCCAGTCAATTTTTTCTTTATCAGTTGGTGCGGCGGTTGGGACATTTGCTGGTGCACCAGATCAGCGTGCACTGCAGATTGAATTTCATGGAGTGCACAAGAAGCAATGTTTTACAGTTAATGGAAGAAAATTGAAAATGTATACATCAGAACGGGCTGTAAAAAAGGCGAAAGAAGGAGTTGTCTGGAATGAAAGAGCAAACACGTTGACGGTATTCCTGAAAAAAACTTTCGTTAAAGAATCTGTTGTTATATCATCTATCAACGATTGTCAATAATTCCATTCTAGGAGGATAACAGTAATGACGCTACGAATAATTGCTCTCTCCGTTGTGTGTGTTATGAATGCTGCTGCCCAATCGTTTCTTGGAAATGTCACAAAACACATCGCAACGGGGAACACCGTCGTGGTGATTGCAGATTCGTCTGCCATACGCATGATGTGGTACACTGACGATATCGTGCGTGTCGATTTTCTTCCTTCACCAACAACACAGATTGAATCATCATTTGTTGTTATTCAAAAACCGGATAATGGAATTCATGCCGAAGTCACTGAAACAGATTTGGCGTTATTGGTGAAATCATCAAAGATGCAGGTGAGAATTCAAAAAAAACCTCTTCGTCTTTTTTTCTTGGATTCCATTGGAACGGTGTTGCTTGCAGAACCGCAACCAGGCGGATTAACGCTCAACAAGCAATTCCGTACCCTTCGTTTTGTGATGGATCCTGATGATCATTTTTATGGTACAGGAGAGCGAGGAACGGCGCTTGAAAAACGCGGTCAAAAATTTGTCAGTTATAATACACAGGTGGGGAATTATACTGTACCTCTTGCCACAATGAATTTGAACGTCCCCATCGTAACAACGAACAGCGGATACGCCGTTTACGTCGATAATACATACAGAGGTGAGTTCGATTTTGGAACTGTCGACTCGTCGGTGTACTCCTATCATGTCGAAGGGGGAGAGATTTCATATTATTTTATCGTCGGCGCAACAATTCCGGAACAGTTGGAAAAATACACATGGCTTACGGGAAGGCAGCCGCTTCCTCCCAGGTGGGCGTTCGGTTTTATCCAATCGAAAAACCGTTACGAAAACGAAAAAGACGCCCGATTGATTGTTGAGACAATGCGGAAGAAAAATATTCCCTGTGATGGCATCGTACTCGATCTGAAATGGTTTGAACACATGGGTGATATTTCATGGAACGAATCGTTATGGCCGAATCACGAAATGATGGTAACAGATTTTCTTTCTCAGGGCATAAAAACGATTCTGATTACCGAACCTTATATTATTCAACCTTCCAAAAACTTTCAGGAAGCTGATATGAAAGGATATCTGGCAAAAGACTCCACAGGAAAAACATATCTGATGGAAAAATGGTGGTCGTGCAATTATGGATGTAATTCGTCGCTGTTGGATATTACGAATCCCGATGCGCAGGAATGGTGGTGGAGCAGGCATCCGGAGGCATTCGGAACTCATGTCGCTGGTATTTGGACAGATCTCGGCGAACCGGAACGTCATCCGGAAGCTATGAAACATTATCTCGGCACGACGTTGAAAATCCATAATATCTATAATCTTCTATGGGCGAAGACAATCTATGATGGATTCACCCGGATTCGCCCAAATGAGCGGGTGTTTAACGTTTCACGATCCGGTTTTGCCGGAGCGCAAAGGTATGGCGTGATGCCATGGTCCGGTGACGTGTCCCGGACATTCGTAGGACTGGAAGTGCAAATGCCGATCTTGCTGGGAATGGGAATGTCCGGCATAGCATATCAGAATTCCGATATTGGTGGATATTCCCGGATGCCAACAACGCCGGAATTATATGTACGGTGGATGCAGTTCGGAACGTTTTGTCCGATTGCCCGCGCACATGGTGCAGGGGAAACGGTGAACGGATATCCGACAGAACCATGGAAATTCGGTGCTGAAGCGGAAAAAATTAACCGTGAGTTTATCCAACTGCGGTATAGATTACTTCCGTACATCTACACATTAGCTCATTACAATTATGAAACTGGTATGCCGTTTGCGCGGCCATTGTTCTGGTTGGATGTCAATGATGAAAAATTGATCAACGAAAGTTCATCCTATATGTGGGGTGATGCGTTTCTTGTTTCACCAGTGGTAACGGCCGGTCAGAAAACAAAAAATATTTATTTACCAAAAGGTACGTGGATCAACTATTGGACAGATGAAGTAAGCTCCGGCGGGAAAAATGTTGTTGTTGCTGCACCGCTGAACCGGATGCCGATGTTTGTGAAAGAGGGAAGTATTATACCGATGGCACAGTTAATGAATTACACGGACGAACGTCCGCTGGATACGCTGACGCTACTGGTCTATCCAGATATGAACAATGAAGTGAGTTATTCCCTGTATGAGGATGACGGGAAAACACGGGAATATCAATCCGGGAAATATTCGATGACGTCGTTTACACAGCGTGTATTTACTAAGGATGGAGAAACGATTCTTTATCTTACGGCCGGTGCATCACAAGGAACGTTTGTTAATCAATTGAGAGAACGAAATTATATTTTTGAAGTTCACGGCATTTCAAAAAAACCAGCACAGGTTCAATGTAACGGAAAACTCGTCTCTGAATCTTCGAAACGATCAACGCAGCATTCCAACAATCCGAAATTCTTGTATAACGGTAAAACAAAAAAACTAATTGTCTCAATCCATTCTTCATTGACCATGGAATCTAGTATTGCGGTGACATTAGCTCGTGATAAGAAATAATTCAAATATGTCATAAACCTCAATAGTACAGTATCTGTTGTGTTTAATATTGCAAATATTCAAAAAGAGGAAAGGCCCATGATAATGATACGATACACTAAAATGGTTTATTGTTTCCTGATTGTTGGAATGCTATGGCCATTGGCGGCACAAGATTCTCTGAAAATAGTGACCTATAATTTGGAAGGGATGAAGCCGGGGAGCGATCCGCAAACCCGTATCCAATATATCATACAACATCTGAAAACGATTAATCCGGATATTATTGGTGTACAGGAAATTAACGAATCTCCTGCAACGGGGTCTGACAACCAGGCTAAAATTATCGTGGACTCATTAAGCGCGTATTTTGGTGTTCCCTATTTTAAATATATTGGGTTTACCCATGTATCCTGGGACAATCAGTTTAATGAATATGTTGGCATCATTAGTAAGCTTCCCGTGCAACAGTCCGGGTATGACCAATTAGTTACGGGGACATTTCCAAGAAAAGTGCTCTGGAGTCAAATAATTACGTCGTTTGGTACTCTAAATTTTTTTAATACCCACCTTGACCACTTGTCTTCCGATATTCGCATACTGCAGGTAAAGGGGATCATCAGCTACATTTCGCAGATGGAGTCAATCTACCCTCCTATTGCTTCTATCCTTACCGGCGATTTTAATGATATTCCAAGCACCCCTACTATTCAGTTGCTCACCAATCCGGGTACCGTAGTAAAATTTATTGATTCATACCAATTTGCAAACCCTTTCTCGTTAGGATATACAGTACCAGCGGATGCACCCTCAAGAAAAATCGATTACATATTTTATAAAAGTACGGGACAACTGGAAATAAAGATCTCGAAGATTGTCATGAACGAACCATACAGCGGATACAATTACCCTTCTGACCATTTGGGTGTGATGACTATTTTTACAAAAAACACAACGGCACGCACGCAAGATACTGATGTGAAAGCTCCGGCGCAATTTGAGCTTTCCCAAAATTATCCGAATCCGTTCAATCCTGCAACAATAATTCAGTTCATACTCCCGCATAGATCGTTTGTAACGCTTAAGGTGTATGATCTGCTCGGTCGGGAGATTGCATCATTGCTTAGTGAAGAAAAAAGGGAAGGACGACACCAGGTTTCATTTGACGCATCCTCAGTCGCTGGTGGTCTCTACATCTATAAAATTACAGCTGAGAATTATACGGACTCTAAACGAATGTTGTTGATAAAATAAATATTCTAAAGGAAATGATATGAAAACTCTGCGTTTGTTTTTTTTTGCTGTTACGATCCACTGTTCATTTTTGTTTTCTCAAACTTCGGCGGACAGTGTTACATTGACGTTTCGCACACATCAATCGAATGGTATACCAATCCACGTTCCTGGGCAATTTAACAACTGGACAGAAGAAACAGATACATCGCTGATGGAGTATCAGGATGGCCTCAAAGCATGGACACGAACATATACGTTCAAACTCCACGATTCTTTGCGTACACCATTGGGTGATTCTGTTTTTCAGTACAAATTTAACAAAGGGGGAAATGCCACCGGCTGGTATAGCGATCCGTTGAATCCCGAACAAAATTCAAACGATCACAGCAATTCTGTCCTTCGGATGTCGAAACTATTTTATTTTGAATTTTTTGCTGAAGAATCGAGCACTCAAATCATTCGTATCACGACTGGAATATTTCACGTCAATAGCGATACACTGTTGAAAATTACATTTTCTACCGGTACAGATGCGTCGAATATTACCTCCAGTACTATTGTATCATCATCGTACGATACTACCTTGAGAATATTGAATTATATTCTTCCAGCGCCGATTCCGAAATCAAATTACATCCGTCTTGTAGCGGTTAGTACTAACGGCGATTCTATTGTCTATCAAAATTCCGTATTTAAAGTGCATCAATTGCCGATGCCGATATATGCAAATCATGGGGTGACAAAGGCATCGGTGCTATCGAACGATTCTACTACGTTTCGATTGAAAGTTCCCGGAAAAACGTATGTCGTCCTTCG
>Ga0265292_1002235_pt1 | contig 13965 bp, 9 predicted proteins | sample Munlanlewell296A_FD_189080 | JGI IMG/M metagenome (GOLD analysis project Ga0265292, IMG submission 189080) | Leachate microbial communities from a municipal landfill in Southern Ontario, Canada - Leachate well 296A | ecosystem: Engineered > Solid waste > Landfill > Unclassified | place: Canada...
TCTCCTCGATCCCGTACCGTTCCGCCTGCGCGCCGAACTCCGCCTCGGCGCCGACGGCACCGCCGCTGTAGAGGACGCAATCCTCCTTCTTGAGCATCGCACACTCCTTGGGGTGGGTGGGTGAATCCGCACTACTATACCACGTCCTAGTGTAGCGTCTCGCAAATAGCCTGACGCATCGAGAGCGTCGATGCGCCGCGCCAGCAAGGCGCGCGACTGAGGATGGCGGGGGACACTCCTGGTTCTCTCGGCGAGAAAACAAGGAGTGTCCCCCCTCATCGCAAGGAGCGCCCCACTCCCGGACGAAATACGCTCCCTGGGGTACCCTCGACAGCCGATACGATATTCCTCGATCGGCATGAGGGGCACAACGCAGCTGGAGCGGATGCAGCGGCGCTCGAATGCCAGGGTATTTGCGAGACGCTGCACTAGGTCGCGCCGCGGACCGTTCGCCCCCGGGGGCTACTTTGGGAGCAGGGCGGTGCTGAGCCAGGGGATGTACGTAATCGCGAGGACGCCCGCCAGCAGCAGGAGCAGGAAGGGGAGGACCGCGCGGCACACCTCGCCGAACGGCTTATCGAAGCGGTAGGCGGACATGAAAAGGTTCATCCCCACGGGGGGCATCAGGAACCCGAGCTCGAGGTTCGCCAGGAAGATGATCCCGAGGTGGACGGGGTGCACGCCGAACGCCGCGGCGAGCGGGGCGATGATCGGAACCACGATCACGATCGCCGAGAAGATGTGCATGAAGGCGCCGACGAGGAGCAGGAACACGTTCAGGACGAGGAGGAAGGTGAACCGGGAGTCGATCGTCGAGCGGACCCATTCGAAAATGGCCTGAGGAACCCCGGCGTCGACCATGTAACCCGTAAGTCCCGTGGCCGCCGCGAGGAGGAGGAGGAACCCCCCGACGAGCCGGGAGGTTTCGGTCCCCGCTTCGGACAGAAGCCGCCGAAACCCCGCGTCACGGTGTACGAACACCTCGGCGCCGATGGCGTAGAGGACCGTCATCGCCGCCGCCTCGACGGCGGTCGCGACCCCCCCGAAAATGCCCACCAGCACGATCACGGGGAGGAGAAGGTCCCACTTCGCTTCCCACGCCGCCGCGCCCAGTTCCTTCCGGGAGAACGGTGTCCGCCGCGCCCCCGCGCGCACCCCTCCCCGGACGGCCCAGCCCGCCATGATCAACGAAAGGAGGACCCCGGGGAGAAACCCGCCGAGGAACATCTTGTCCACCGCGATCCCCGCCACGACCCCGTACAGGATCACCGGCAGGCAGGGGGGGAACAGGAGCCCGAGGGACCCGGACGAGGTGAGAAGACCGAGGGAGAACCTCTCCGGGTACCGCTCCACGAGGAGCGCGGGCAGGAGAATCCCGCCCAGCGCCACGATCGTGACCCCGGAGGCGCCGGTGAAGGTCGTGAAGAAGGTGCACACCAGCACCGTGACCACGGCGATACCGCCGGGCATCCAGCCGACGATCGCGCGGAAAAAGCGCACCAGCCGCCGGGAGACGTTTCCCACCGTGAGAACGTACCCCGCGAAGCCGAACAGCGGGATGGTGGGGAGTGTGGGGGACGTCACGATGCGGTAGATCTCGGCGGAGATGGACGCGAGAGGAACGTCGGCATGCCGGAAGAGGAGGACCGCGAACCCGCCGAGCGCGACGAAGAGCGGTGCGCCGAGAACCACCGCGAGGAGGAGGGTGACGACCGCCGCCGCGAACGGCATGCCGCCGAGGATCAGCCCAGAGGAGACGAACGCCACGCCGGCGACCGCGCCGGCCGCGCCGGCCGCTCGCGTCCACACGCCCCCGTGCGCACGCCGAACGAGCCGCCACGCGATTAGGGCGAAGCCCGCCGGGATCACGCCTTCCGCGACCCACAAGGGGAGGAACGGAACGACGAAATGGCGGTCGGCCCACTCCGCCCGGACCAGTTGGAGACCCGATCCGGCGAGCAGGAGGGAGACGGCGGCGGAGACGGCCGCGACGAAGGCGGACAGGACCCGCCGGTACGGCTCCCGGAACCGGTCCGTGAGATGCCCGATCGAAAGGAGCCGGTCGTCCCGCGCGGCGATCGCGCCGCCGAGCAGCCCGATCCACAGGGTCGCGTGCTGGACGAGGGCGCTCGAACCGGGGATGCCCGTTCGCCAGACGCGGCGCCCGACGATCTCGAGGATCGGCAGCACGGCCATGCCGACGAGCAGGGCGATCGAGACCGCGTTCTCGACGCGGTCCGCAAGCGTCGACGGGGGACGATTCCCCGCCCCACTACGAGCTTCGCGCTGGTGGGGTACCCCCGCAGTAGGATAAACGGGGGGCACGAGCGCGGAGTCCTGTCCCAAATGGTCAAATGTTTCCCTATTCATGGACTGAAGCACTTGGTGTACGGTGCACTAGCGGCCCGCGCTCTTCTCGCTGCGTTGCGCGGCGCGGTACTCGTCGCGGTACCTCTTCACCGTGTCGAACGCCTCCGCCGGCATGATTTTCCCGCGGATCCGCGGGTGAACGTCCTCCACCATCTTCCGCCATTGCGCCTGGACCTCCGGCGGCACCTTGTGGACCTTGAGGCCGTTCTTCACCATCACCCCGAGGGCCTCCTGGTTGAGGCGCCGGATCTCGGCGCGAAGCCGCAGCCCCGCCCGGCGGGACGCCTCGAGAAGTTTCGGGCGCAGACCCGGCGGGATCTTCTCCCACGTCCGCTTTTCGATCACCGTGGCCCCGGTCAGCGGCGCGTACCGAAGGTCCGCCATGTGGGGCGCCAGGCCGAACCACTGGAAGGCGAGGGACACCAGCGGGGTGCTGCTGTACGCGTTGACCATCCCCGTCTGCAGGCCGGGGAGGAGGTCATTCGTGGAAAGGGGAACGGGGTGAAACCCCGTCTCCTTGTACAGCTGCACCAGGTTCGTGTCCCCCGACCACTGGAAGAGCTTGAGCGCCTTGGCCTCGGCGGGCGTGACCACGGGCGTCTTCGAAAAGAAGTGGACCCACCCCGCGTCCCCCCAGTTGAGGACGACGAAGCCCTTCTCCTCCATCTTCCGCTCGAGGACCGGCGCGTACCGGTCCCGGACGGAGTCGAACTCCTCGTCGGAGGCGTACATCATGGGGATGTGCAGCGCGTAGAAGGAGGGCTCGAGGTACGCCAGCCCGATGCCGGTGATGGCGGCCGCCTGGATCTGGCCGACCCGCATCTTCCGGATCATCGCGTCCTCGTCCCCGGCGACGCCGCCCGGGTAGATGCGCAGCGTAACCGCCCCGTCGGACGCCTTCCTCCACTCCTCTCCCATCTCCTGGAGAACGCGGAACCACGACGACCCCTCCGGGGCCAGCGTCGCCATCTTGACGACCGTCGGCGCCGACCGCGCGGCGCCGGGCGCCGACAACGCCGCCGCCAGCAGCAGAACCGCCGGCGCCAGCCTAATCGAGGAACAGTTCATCCACCCTCCCTTTCAGCCAGTGCGCGCGGTGCTGGGACACGAGGTTGCCCATCCGGTGCTCCGGCGCCGCCGACCGCGCGTCGAAGGCGAGCGCGCGGTCGAGGAGGTCCAGGAACCCCTTCCGGTCCTGGGTCCGGACCGACACCGTCTCGGCGAAGGTGACCAGCGGCGAAACTTTCCTCCCCCCGGACAGCGCCATCGCCCGTTCCATATGATGCCGCGCCCGCTCGACCGATCCGCCCATCGCCTCCGGACGCCCCCCCTCGAAGGCGACGAAAAACTCGTGGATCGCGCCGTCGTCGTACCGCTCGTCCAGCGCGAGCACCCTTCGCATCAGCGCCTCGATCCGCGGGAGGTCGGCCAGCAGCGATGGATCGTCCGACGACGTCGACACGGCGAGGCTCCAAGCGGCGCCCGTCCAGTACAGGAGGGGGACATCCTCTGCCCCGACCCGCGCCGCCGCCCCCCCCGGGTCCCCCGACAGCGCGGCCGCGAATCCCTCCCGGCCCGTCGACAGTCCGCGCACTCCGTACTCCCTTGCGCGGAGCAGGAGCCGGCGGGCGCGCTCCATCCCCGCCCGGCGCGCCACGGGATCCCGCGCCTCCTCGGCGTCCTGGCGAACGAAGGCGACGGCATACTGGGTGAACCCCTTGCAGAGCACCGTGAGCAGCCCCTTGTGGTCCGGCGACGAAGCCAGGAGCGACTCCATCGCCTTGAGGGCGAAGGGGACCGCGTCGCGCACCAGTTCCGGGTCGTCGTCCCTCGCGAAGACATCCCCGCCGGAGGAGGCGGCGTCGGCCATCCGGGAGACGACGTACGACCTGGGGGAACAGGCGAGGAGGAAACAGGCCGCCAGGATCAGGGGGGAAAGCCGCCGGGGGAGTGTAGCGTCTCGCAAATAGCCTGACGCATCGAGAGCGTCGATGCGCCGCGCCAGCAAGGCGCGCAAGTGAAGGCGTACCGGGAGAGTACGGCGAACTTGCGCAACGAAGCTGGAGCGGATGCAGCGGCGCTCGAATGCCAGGATATTTGCGAGACGCTGCACTAGCATCCGTCACTCCGCCGCGGAGCCGCCCGAAACGCCGAGGATCTCGCGCACCTTCTTCCCGAGGTCCTGCCGGCGGAACGGCTTCTGGAGGAAACCGCCGAACCCGGCGGCGACGATCTCGCGGATTCGCCCGCTCTCGTCGTACCCGCTGACCAGGATGGCGGGCACCGCCGGAGCGATCCGGCGCATCTGCTTAAGGGCGGCCTCCCCCGTCAGGCGGGGCATCACGAGGTCGAGGATCACGAGATCGATCTCCGCGGCGCGGCGCCGGAAGATCTCCACCGCCTCGAGCCCGTCCCGGGCCTCGATCACCTCATACCCGAGGGTTTCGAGCATCGCGTGGACGACGCAGCGCACGTCCTCCTCGTCGTCGGCCAGCAGCACCCGGCCGGCGCCGGCCGGCTGGCCCTCCGTGGAGAGCGGCTCCTCCGCCGCGGGGACGGCGCTCACCGGAAGGAGGACCGTGCACGTCGTTCCCTTCCCCTCCCGGGAGGCGACCCGGATCTCGCCGCCGTGGTTGTCGACGATCCCCCGGATCGCCGCCAGTCCCATCCCGCGGCCTACCCCCTTCGTGGTGAAGAACGGCTCGAAGATGCGGGGCATCGTGTTCGCGTCGATCCCGGGCCCCGTGTCCGACACCTCGAGGACGACGCGTCCGTCCCCGGGGTCGGAAAACGTGCGGACCGAGAGCCGGCCGCCGCCCGCCATCGCCTCCGCGGCGTTGAGGCAAAGCCCCATCACGACCTGCTTCATCTGGGCGATATCCACATGGACCGGCGGAAGCGCGTCGTCGCATTCCTCCGAGAGCTCGACCCCGGGAGGGAGGGACGTCCGTATCGTCGGGAGGGTCTCCGACAGCACGCGCGCCAGCGGGATCGAAGCGGGCGTGTACTTCCCCTGGCGGGAGTACGCCAGGAGCTGCCGGGTCAACTCCGCGGCGCGGTTCGCCATCCGCCGGATCACGTCCAGGTACGGGCGGGCCTGGGGGCTCCCCCCGGCGTGCATCGAAAGAAGCTCGACGGCGCCCTGGATCCCGGCGAGGACGTTGTTGAACTCGTGCGCGACCCCGCCGGCGAGCATCCCGATCGTGGAGAGCGTCTGGCTCTCGGCGAGGCGGGCCTCCATTTTTCTTCGCCCGGAGATGTCGCGGGTCACGCGGAGGACGCGCCGGTCCCCTTCCGGACCTTCCGGGAACGGGGTCGACGACGACTCCACGTCCACGAACCGCCCGTCGACGCCCCGCAACCGGTACGGGAGGGACGCGTCCGGCTTCTCCCCGCCGGCCGTGCGACGGATCTCCTCGACGACCTTCCCGGCGTCGTCGGGGTGGAGGAACCCCTCGATGGGCGAGCCGTTCATCAGCTCCGGACGGACCCCCAGCATCGGGAGGGACGCCGGACTCGCGTAGAGGATGCGCCCCGTCGCGTCGTGAAGGGTGATGAGGTCGGGGGAGTGCTCGGTGAGGAACCGGTACCGCGCTTCGGACGCGCGCAGGCGGTCCTCCGCCCGGCGGCGCTCCAACGCCGCGGAGAGGATCGCCGCCACCATGTCCATCGCGGAGAGCACCTCGCCCCCCCACGGCTTCGGCGCACCGGAGACGTGCAGGGCCACGAATCCGAGCAGGCGGGTTCCGAACCGGAGGGGGGTGAGCAGCGCCGAACGGACGGAGAACGGATCGAGCAGCCGCTTCAACGGATCCGACGCCGGGAGGAGGGAGAGATCGTCCGCCCGGATCCTCCCCTCCGTCCGCATCCGGTCGAGCAGGCGCTCGAGGGCCGGACCGGGGCGATACGCCTCGCTGGCGTCGGGAAGCGTCCCCGATTTCGCCGCCGGCCAAAACTTTTCGGAACGCTCGTCCCGGGGACTCAGAAAGAGGCAACCGCCGTCGGCGCCGCTCAAGGCGAGGATCTCCCGGCACACTTCGTCCAGGAGTTCGTCGAAGGCCAGCCCCAGGGCGCAGATCCGGGCGATCCGCGGCACGGCCGAGATCGGGAAGTCCCGCGAAGGGAACCCGGCACCCTTCGGGGAGCCTCCGGGAAACGGGATCGCCTTGCCCATCGACGCCTCCACGAATCAGGTCAGGAACGGGAACCGGGCGGACGCGCGAGGACCCCGCCCGCCGCCGCGAACGAAGCCGCCCCGAGCAGCGGGGCCGTGGGGTCGAGGATGACCATCACGGGGACGCGGGAGAGGAGTTTCCCCATCCGCCCCTTGTCGAGAAAGGCCGACAGGAATTCCCCCCGCCGGAGCGCGGGAAGGATCGCCGGCGCGATCCCGCCGCCGAGGTACACCCCCCCGGTCGCGAGGTATTGCAGGGCCAGGTTCCCCGCCTCGGCCCCGTAGAGCGAGCAGAAGATCCGCACCGTTTCGGCGCACGCCCCCGGCCCCCCGGCGAGCCCGTGGCGCACGATGGCCCGCTGGGGTTCCTTGCCGGTGACCTCCGCCGCGATGCCCGGCTCCTCCGCCATCCCTTCCTCTTCGCGGAGAAACCGGTAGACGTCGTGCAGCCCCGGACCCGACAGGACTCGCTCCACGCTCACGCGGCCGTGCTTCGCCCGCAGGAACGCGTGGAGCCGCATCTCCCGCTCGTCGCGCGGCGCGAAATCGACGTGCCCCCCCTCCGAGGCGAGCGGGATGTACCCGGCGCCGGAGCCGACGAGAAACCCCTCCCCCAACCCTGTCCCCGCGGCGAGGACCGCCATGTTCCCCCGCGGGTCGGCCTCCCCCTCCTGGATCATTGCCCGGTCCGACGTCTGCAGGAACGGGAGGGAGGAAGCGGTCGCCTGGAGGTCGTTGACGAGGTACGCATCGCGCACCCCCAGGGTCCGGCGCAGGGACGCCTCATCCACCTCCCAGTCGAGATTCGTCAGCCGGCAGCGGCCGTCCTCGACGGGCCCGGCCACTCCGATGCACGCCCGCTCGACGGCGGCTCCCTCGCCCAGGAAGTCGCGCAGGATCGGATCGAGACCCGCGTGCTCCCGGCTCCCGTAGGTGGTCATCCGGTTACGGAGAAGGCCCCGCGCCTCCCGCCGATAGAGCGCGAGGCTGGTCTTCGTCCCGCCGACGTCCCCCGCGAGGATCATCCGGCCGAGGCGATGTTCAGCCGCCCCTCGACCGCGGCAAGGAGCTTCCGGTGCGAATCGAGGAAGCTCTTCACACCCTCCTCCTCCAGGCGGGCGCAAACCTCCTCGATCCCGGTTTCCATCAGCGCGTAGTCGTCGAGGACCGCCTTCGCGTCCGCGCCCGCGCCGGAGAGGGCGTCGGCCACAACACCGTGGTCCCGGAAGGCGTCCATCGTCTGCGGCGGCATCGTGTTCACCGTATCGGGCCCGATCAACTCCTCGATATATTTCACGTCGGAATATTTCGGGTTCTTCGTCCCGGTGCTCGCCCACAGGGGCCGCTGAACCCGCGCGCCGCGCGCCGCAAGGGAGCGCCACCGCGGCGTATCGAAGATCGCGAGGGACCTCGCATACGCCAGCCGCGCGCTGGCCACCGCCGTCTTCCCGAGGAGGGAGAGGGCGGTCTCCGCCTTCGGCGAGCCGGGCCACCGCTCCACCGTGGAGAGGAGCAGGGCGTCGACCGCCGTGTCGATCCTCGAGACGAAGAAGGAGGCGACCGACGCGACGTTCCGGGGATCCCCGCCGGCGGCGATCCACCGCTCCACCCCGCGCATGTAGGCGTCGGCCACCTCCTCGTACCGCCTCAACGAGAAGATCAGCGTCACGTTCACCGGGATGCCCGCGGCGATCGTCTCCTCCACGGCCGGAAGCCCTTCCTTCGTTCCGGGGATCTTGATCATCACGTTCGGCCGGCCGACGGCGTCGAACAGCTCCCGCGCCCGGGCGATCGTCGCCTTCGTGTCGCGCGCCAGGTCCGGGTCGACCTCGAGCGAGACGTACCCGTCGTCCCCCCGGGAAGCGTCGTACACGGGACGCAACACGTCGGCGGCGGCCCGGATGTCGTCGGTGACGATCACCTTGTACGCCTCGAGGAGCGTCACGCGCGCGCGCGCAAGCACACGGATCTGGGCGTCGTAGTCGCTCCCCGAGGAGACCGCCTTCTCGAAGATCGTCGGGTTCGAGGTCACCCCCCGGATGCCGTCCTCCGCGATCCGGCGGGCGAGCTCCCCCGATGCGATCATGCCGCGGTGGATATAGTCGAGCCAAGGGCTCTGACCTGCCTGCCCCAACGCAACCAACGGATTCGTCTTCATGCCCGGACTCCTCCCCGGATCGCGGCGAGGACCGATTTCGCGCGATCGCGCACCGCCTCCGGCGTGATCCCCAGCTCACGGAAAATCCGCTCGGCCGGCGCGGACGCCCCGAACCGGTCGATCCCGACCGATGCGCCGCGATCCCCCACGTACCGCTCCCAGCCGAAGGTCGACGCCGCCTCCACGGAGACGCGCGCGGGAACCGACGGCGGGAGCACCGCTTCCCGGTACCCCGCCTCCTGCTCCTCGAACCGCTCCCGGCACGGCATGCTCACCACGCGCGCCGGCACCCCCTCTTCCTCCAGCAGCTTCCTTGCCGCCAGCGCCACGGACACCTCGGACCCCGAGGCGATCAGCAGGACGTCGGGACGGCCGTCCCCTGCGTCCTCCAGCACGTAGGCTCCGCGGTACACGCCGTCGTCGCGGAACACGCTTGAAGGCGGAAGGACGGGGAGTTTTTGCCGCGAGAGGACGAGCGCCGTGGGACCCGTCGTCCGCTCGAGCGCCATCCGCCACGCCGCTGCCGTCTCGTTCGCGTCCGCGGGCCGGACGACGTAAAGGTTCGGCATCGCCCGAAGCGACGCGAGGTGTTCGACCGGCTGGTGCGTCGGGCCGTCCTCCCCCACGCCGACGGAGTCGTGCGTCAGCACGTAGACGACGCGGCACCCCATCAGCGCCGCCAGGCGGATGGAAGGGCGCATATAGTCCGAGAAGATGAAGAAGGTGGCGCCGTACGGGATCACCCCGCCGTGCCGCGCCATCCCGTTGAGGATCGCCCCCATCCCGTGCTCCCGCACCCCGAAATGGACGTTCCTCCCTCCCGGAGCGGCATCGGGGAGGAACTCTCCGCCGTCCTTGATGATCGTCTCCGTCGAAGGGGCGAGGTCCGCCGACCCCCCCGCCAGCTCCGGCACCTTTGTCGCGATCGCGTTCAGCACTTTATGAGATGCGCTCCGGGTGGCCACCGCGCCGTCCTCGGGCAAAAACGTCGGGATCCCCTCCGCCCATCCCTCGGGGAGATCGCCCCAATTCCGCCGCTCCCATTCGAGGGCAAGCGCCGGGAACGCGGCGGCGTACGCGGCGAACTTCATCCGCCACTCCTTCTCCGCCTTCTCCCCGCGCGCCGGCGCCTCCCGGAAATGGGCGAGCACGTCGTCGGGCACGAGGAAGGCCGGGGTGGCGGGCCACCCGAGGTGTTCCTTCGCGAGGGCAACCTCGGCCTCCCCCAGCGGCGCCCCGTGCGCGCCCGCCGTGTCCTGCTTGTTGGGGCTTCCGTAGCCGATGCTCGTCCGCACGATCACGAGCGAGGGGCGCTCCCGCTCCGAGAACGCGACGTCGATCGCCGCCGACAACCCGGCGAGGTCCGTGTTCCCGTCCGCGACGGTCAGCACGTTCCACCCGTACGCCCGGAAGCGGCCCGCCGTGTCCTCCCGGAAAGCGAGGTCCGTGGACCCTTCGATGGTGATCCGGTTGTCGTCGTAGAACGCCACGAGGTTCCCCAGCCGGTGGAATCCGGCCAGAGACGCCGCCTCGGAGGCAACCCCCTCCATCAGGTCGCCGTCGGAGCACAGCGCCACGATCCGATGGGAGACGATCTCGTGCCCAGGGCGGTTGAACCGCTGCGCCAGCATCCGGGAGGCCATCGCCATCCCGACGGCGTTCCCCAGCCCCTGCCCCAACGGGCCCGTGGTCACCTCGACGCCGGGGGTGTGCCCCGCCTCGGGGTGCCCCGGGGTCTTGCTCCCCCACTGCCGGAACTCCCGCAGGTCGTCGAGGGTCACGTCGAACCCCGTGAGGTGGAGCAGGGAGTAGAGGAGCATGGAAGCGTGGCCGCAGGAGAGGACGAACCGGTCGCGTCCCGGCCAATCCGGGTTCGACGGGTTGTATCGCAGATAGTTCGTCCACAGCAGGTACGACAGCGGCGCCAGCCCCATCGGCGTCCCGGGGTGCCCCGACTTCGCCTTCTGGACCGCGTCGACCGACAGGAACCGGATGGTGTTGATCGCCCGCAGCGCGAGCGCGTTTTTCTCCACGGTGGCCTCCGTTGATTGCATTAACGAGGGTTCATCTTACCATCGCCGATCTCCTCCGTCCCATCCCCGCCCGCCGCTTTTACGTCGCTCTGCCCGGCTTCGCCGTTCCCTCCCGGTTTCTCCGGCCAGAGGAGCGACGCGGCCACGGAGGCCCCGAGCAGCGCCACCACCACGAGGAGGGAGATCTCGGCGGGGACGTGGACCCACTTCTCCGCGCACATCTTGGCGCCCACGAAGACCAGCACCAGCCCCAGCCCCACCTTGAGGAACCGGAAGGCGTCCATGATCGTCTTGAGGACGAAGTAGAGGGCCCGCAACCCGAGGATCGCGAAGACGTTCGAGGTGAAGACGATGAACGGGTCGCGCGTGACGGCGAAGATCGCCGGGATCGAGTCGACGGCGAAGACAACGTCGGTCGCCTCCACGACCAGCAGCACGGGCAGGAGTGCCGTGGCGTACCATCTCCCCCGGTGCTTCACCACGAACTTCCCGTCGCCGAAGTGACGCACGATCGGGAAAACCTTCCCGAAAAGCTTGAGAACCGGGTTGTGCTCCGGGTGGGTTTCCACGTCCTTTCCGGAGAGGATCTTCCCCCCGGTGTAGATCAGGAAGGCGCCGAACACATAGAGCAGCCAGTCGAACCGGGAGAGGAGGGCGGCGCCCGCGAGGATGAAGGCGGCCCGCAGGATCATCGCGCCCAGGATCCCCCAGAGGAGGACCCGGCGCTGGTAGATCGGGGGAACGCCGAACGTCTTGAAGATGAGGATGAAGACGAACAGGTTGTCGACGGAGAGGGCGTACTCGATGACATACCCGGTCAGATACTCGACGGCCGGCCGGCGGCCGAAATGCCAGGCGATCCCCGCGCCGAAGAGGAGGGCGACGGCGATCCACCCCGCCGTCCATGCGGACGCCTCCCGCACCGACATCTCGTGGGGATTCCGCCGGTACGCCGCCAGGTCGACGGCCATCAGGGCGAAGACAAGGACGAGGAAGCCGCCCCAGAGCGCGGGCGTGCCGATCGACTGCGGCAATCCGGTACCCTCCCGACAGGTCGGTTGGAAAAAGCATGATCATACTTCCCCCCCGACGATTCCGGAAGGGGGGCTACCCCCTCAGGTGGTCGAGCAGGATCTTCACGCCGATGGCGACGAGGACGAGGCCGCCGACGACCTCCATCCGCTTGCCGAAGACGGCGCCCAGGCGCTTTCCGAGGTGGAGCCCCGCGGCGGTGAAGGTGCACGCGACGATCCCGATCACGACCCCCGGGTAGACGATCCCCTCGCTGTGGAGCACGCCGAGGCTGATCCCCACCGCGAGCGCGTCGATGCTGGTCGCCATGGACAGGACGACGAGGGACATCCCCCGCGTGGGATCCTTCCCGCCGTTCCCCTCCTCCCCGTCTCCCCAACCGCCTTCGTACACCATCTTCCCGCCGATGTAGCCGAGGAGGACGAAGGCGAGCCAATGGTCGTACCCCTTGATGTACCGCTCCACGGTCATCCCCGCAAGGTACCCGATCACGGGCATGAGGAACTGGAACAGGCCGAAGTGGAAGGCGAGGCGAAAGGTCTGGCGACCGGAGACCGTCCCCAGCACGATCCCCGTGGCGATCGCCACGGCGAAGGCGTCCATGGCCAGCCCCACCGCGATGCCGAGAAGCGTCAGCGTGTCGATCGGAACCCCCCGGGGAGTGCTACCATCAAATCATAAGACAAAGATACCGCGCGGGAGGTCGGGACGCCATGCATCCGGACACATTCGGAACCTTTTCGAGCAAGACCGTCGGCGGACACGCCTTCGGAATCTTTCGCCTGGAGGCGCTCGAGAAGCGCCGCGTCGGCAAGGTCTCCCGCCTCCCCTTCTCCATCAAGGTCCTCCTCGAAAATCTCCTGCGCCACGAGGACGGCGCCACCGTCACGGCGGACGACATCCGGGCGCTCGCGAACTGGTCGCCGAAAGAGGCGTCGGACCGCGAGATCGCCTTCCGCCCGGCGCGCGTGCTCCTGCAGGATTTTACCGGCGTCCCCGCACTGGTGGATCTGGCGGCGATGCGCGACGCGGCGAAGCGGATGGGCGGGGACCCGAAGCGGATCAACCCGCTGATGCCGGCGGACCTCGTGATCGACCACTCCGTGCAGGTGGACCGGTTCGCCGCGGCGACCGCCTTCCCCGACAACGTGGCGAGGGAGTACGGGCGCAACGGGGAGCGCTACGCGTTCCTGCGGTGGGGGAAGGAGTCGTTCCGCAACTTCCGCGTCGTCCCGCCCGGCACCGGGATCTGCCACCAGGTGAATCTCGAGCACCTCGCCCCCGTCGTCTTCACGCGGAAAGACCGCTCCGGCGCGCTGGCGTACCCGGACACTCTCGTGGGGACCGACTCCCACACGCCGATGATCAACGGACTAGGCGTGGTGGGGTGGGGCGTGGGCGGGATCGAGGCGGAGGCGGCGATGCTCGGCCAGCCGATCTCGATGCTCATCCCCGAGGTGGTGGGGTTCAGGATGACCGGGGAGCTCCCCGTCGGGGCGACCGCGACCGACCTCGTCCTCACCGTCGTACAGATGCTGCGGAAGAAAGGGGTGGTGGGAAAGTTCGTCGAGTTCTACGGAAAGGGGCTCTCCTCCCTCTCCGTGGCCGACCGGGCGACCATCTCGAACATGTCGCCGGAGTACGGCGCGACGATCGGCTTCTTCCCCGTCGACCGGGAGACGCTCTCCTACCTTCGCTTCACCGGCCGGGACAAGGAGCAGGTGAAGCTCGTGGAGGCGTACTGCAAGACACAGGGGCTCTTCCGCACGGACGACACCCGCGACCCGGTCTTCTCCGACACCCTTTCGCTCGACCTTTCCACCGTGGAGCCGTGCATGGCGGGGCCGCGCCGGCCGCAGGACCGCGTGCCGCTCAAGGACGCGAGGGATGCGTTCCGCAAGGCCCTTTCCACGTGGGGGAAGGAGGCGCGGACGGAAAACGGAGACGACGGTGCGGACCGGTGGATGGGGGAGGGCGGCTGCGTCGCCGGAGAAATCTGCACTCCGGGACCGGGAGCCTGGACGCCCGGGACGACGTCGGTGCGGCTCGACCAGGGGGTGTACGACCTGCACGACGGCTCGGTGGTGATCGCCGCCATCACGAGCTGCACGAACACCTCCAACCCCTCCGTGATGATCGGCGCGGGGCTGGTGGCGAAGAAGGCGGTCGAAAAGGGGCTGCGGACGCGCCCGTGGGTG
>Ga0265292_1002236_pt1 | contig 13950 bp, 11 predicted proteins | sample Munlanlewell296A_FD_189080 | JGI IMG/M metagenome (GOLD analysis project Ga0265292, IMG submission 189080) | Leachate microbial communities from a municipal landfill in Southern Ontario, Canada - Leachate well 296A | ecosystem: Engineered > Solid waste > Landfill > Unclassified | place: Canada...
GTATTTAGCGGAGCGGGCGACAGATATGATTTTGTTGCCGAAGCGACAAATCCAAACAAGCGCTGGATTGCAAAAATCCGTTATAAATTTATTTATAATGGAGGAGAAACCGAAGAGAAAGAGACCTTATTTATGCCGGGTGCCAGCCAACCAATCACTGCGCTTGGCCAAGAATCAACCATATTTCCGACGCGGGTGCGGCTGGAAGTGATTGAAGTATCGTGGAAGCGGATAAACCCTCATACGATCTATGACGCAGTTTCGTATGTGGATGATAGATCAAAATTTGAGGTTGATGAGTTTAGCTATACGAGCGCAAGCAAGGCTGGCCTTTTTGCAAATCGTTTAGAATTTATTCTTATGAATAATTCCGCTTATGGATATTGGCAAGCAAACTTTTATATTATGCTTTATGAAGGCGGACAGCTTGCGGGTATTGTGCCGCTCGCGCTAGACCAATTCCGCGCCGGAGATGTTCGGAAAGTGGATCTTCGTATTTTTGACAGTTCGGCGATTGTTACAAGCATTAAAGCAATCCCCGCCATAGACATTTTTGATGCCAGCGAGTTTATGGGTCCTGGCGATTGATTCCGTCTTCGCCTGCCAAATTCGGCGGGCGAAGACGGGCCTGACAAGTTTCCCCACAGTTTCGTCCGGACCAAAGTCTGCACACTTTGCAGTGTCGGTAGAGAAGACAGCAATACCGCGCGCAAATTCTTTTTTTTATGAAAAGTTTTCCTTCTCTTCGGAATTATGATTGGCTGCTGGTCACGGTCGTTTTTGTTTTGGCGGCTATTGGTCTCTCTGCTATATACAGTGTTGATTTGTCGCGTGGAGAAGAACTGGTATTTTTTCCCACCCAGGTTATCGCATTTGTAATCGGAGTAATTGTTTTATTTGTTGCCGCCAGCATTCATATGGTTGTGTATCAGTCGTATGCGTGGCTGGTATATATTATTGGATTGTGTTCTCTGGCGGGTGTATTATTTTTTGGTGTTACAATTCGAGGAACTACCGGCTGGTTTAGTTTTGCCGGTTTTTCATTTCAGCCGGCAGAGCTGGCAAAAGTTGCGCTTGTTTTGATTTTGGGCAAACTAATAAGCAGGTATGGGAGACGTTTTGATAAACCGCAATTTGTCGTAATTACAGGAGCGGTTACAATTTTATTTGCCGGGTTAATTTTACTTCAGCCGGATTTGGGATCAGCTCTGGTGTTTTTTTCTGTCTGGTTTGGAATTTTACTTTTGACTGGGGTTAAAAAACGGTTTATTTTATCTCTTTTAATTATTTTGGCGATAGGGTTTATCAGCAGCTGGTTTTTTTTATTTCAGGAATATCAAAAAAATAGATTTTTGACATTCATTGATCCTGATCGCGATCCGCTCGGAGCAGGCTATAATGTCACGCAATCAGTGATTGCTATAGGATCCGGCCAGTTGGCAGGGCGGGGACTGGGGTTTGGATCGCAGAGCCAGTTGCATTTTCTTCCAGAGGCGCAGACAGATTTTATTTTTTCAGTTATTGCGGAAGAGCTTGGATTTGTCGGGATTTTTTTTGTTCTTTCTTTTTTCTTTTTTTTGCTATGGCGCTTGATTAGAATAGCCAGCATGTCCCGCAGCGAATTTGGAGTTTACACCGTGCTGGGAATCGTTTTATTATTTTTTGTGCAAATTATTTTTAATGTCGGCGGAGCGGCAGGGCTTTTGCCAATCACGGGATTGACCTTGCCGTTTGTGAGTTACGGCGGGTCTTCTTTGATTGTAAATTGTCTGTTGATCGGCGTCGCTTTGAGTATTAACAATTCCAGCGGCTCAATGCCGGCTTCGCCTAAATCTTGACACTAAAACAGTTATTTGTTATAGTGTTCGGGCGTTCATATTTGTATGCCCAAAACAGGTAAAGGTTCTATGAAGAATAAATCTGCTAACGCGCCAGAGATGCATGGTCTGCCGGACGAGCTTAGGCTCATGCAGCATTGTCCATTGTGTAAATATAAATATGAAACCAATGATATTTTTGTTGTGGAAGAACGAGAAGAAACGCGTTTGGCGCATATTACCTGCGGGCAGTGCAAGAATGCGGTTTTGGCGGTAATAGTAATGTCTCGTTTCGGTGTGAGTTCTGTCGGAGTGGTGACTGATTTGTGTCCAGAAGATGTCATCCGCGCAAGAAATAGGCTGTCCATCTCGCAAGACGACGTTCTCAGTTTTTATAGTCTGCTGGAGAGAGTAAATATTTTTGAAAAATTGATTACCCCAAAAAGATAATTTGTTGACTTTATTATTATTTGCAAATATGGAATTTACTATCAATGCAAAGAAAAGGAAAGCAGGAAACGCGGATAAAGTCCGCTTGGCCGGATTTATACCAGCCGTGGTTTACGGTCCGGAAATCAATTCTGTTTCCATTTCTGTTGATTATCGGCAGTTTGAAAAATTATATGATGAGGCTGGCGAGTCCAGTTTGATTGGTTGCGTGGTTGAAGGAGAAAAAGATCCGATAACGGTTCTTATTCAGGATGTTCAACACGATCCGGTAAAAGGTCGGATTTTACATACAGATTTTCGTCAAATTAAGATGGACGAAGAGATGAATGCGACGATAGAGCTGCGTTTTATCGGAGAGTCGGCGGCAGTAAAGGGATTGGGAGGAACATTGATAAAAGGATTGAACAGTGTAAATGTATTCTGTTTGCCGCGCAACTTGGTCGGACATATTGATGTTGATTTGTCTGTATTAAATACATTTGACGATGTGATTCATATTAAAAATTTAGTTTTGCCGAACGGCCTTGTCACTACTGATACCGGAGAAACATTAGTCGCAAAAGTTATGCCGCCGCTTACCGAAGATCAGTTGAAAGCCATGGAAGAGGGTGAGGCGAAGAGCGTTGAAGAGGTTGTTGTTGAAGGAGAGAAGAAAGAGGAGGATACAGAGGAAGAGAAGAAAGAAAAAGCCGGAGAAGAGAAACCCGCCAAAGGCGGCTCTGCCGCCGGCGGAAAGGATGAGGCCGGGAAAGGTAAATAATTTGAGAAAAGTAATTATGAAAGACGCCCGGTTGCGGCGTCTTTTTTGCCAAGGGTGTTATTTTCTAGTATGCCATTTTTCACCCTCCCAACTTTTTGATTAAGTTAGGACTTACGCGTTTGTCATTCCGAGCGGAGTCCCGATTCGCATCGGGACGGAGCCGAGGAATCCCTTAACGAGTGAATATGCAATAGCGTCTATATTACATGATTACATGCGTTAAGGGATTCCTCGACTGCGTTCACTCCCCCGCATTGTGCGGGGTCGTTCACTTCGCTCGGAATGACAAACGCGTAAGTCCTATAAGTGTATCTGTGTTATACTAACACCCGGCTTTTTCAATTTTTATGTATGGGATATGTTTACTAAAATAAATATGAAGAAGAAATACAAAGCAATCAGCGATAAATTGGTTCTTATTTGCCGACAAAGAATAAAATTTAAATTCAATGAAATTCAACTGTTGCATATACTGGCTGGCGCCGTTGCCGCTGCGGCGCTAGCGCTCTTTTTTTGGTTCGCCTATTTGAATTTTTGGAGCAAAAAATTACCAGCGGCTTTGGACCAGCCAAGTTTTATAGAACAGCAGGCAAAGGAATCTTGCGAGCATCGCAGAGTACTTGATGGGGCGTGCGTTGATTTGGAAGAAAAGATAAATCCCAAACTGGTGGCAATTATGATCGATAATCAGCTGGATGCCAGGCCGCAGATTGGGCTAGATATTGCCTCGGTAGTGTACGAGGCCCCGGTAGAAGGCAATTTTACCCGTTTTATGGCTATTTTTTCCGCAGATGCAGATATTGACAAGGTTGGTCCAGTTAGGAGCGTCAGGCCATATTTTATTGACTGGGCCAGTGAATACGGCGATGCGATGTTTATGCATGTTGGCGGTTCCCCCGACGCTCTGGATAAACTCAAGATTTATCAAATTAACAGCGTAAATGAATTTTATCGCGGATGGTATTTTTGGCGTTCAAAAGATCGTTATGCTCCGCACAATACATATACATCCGGCAAATTATGGAGCAAAGCGCTCAAAGATTATAAAGATGATTATGCCACAACTACGTACAGTGGATGGTTGTTTGATGATTTGGATTGGTGCGCGAAGGCAGAGCCAATTACTGCCGCCAGCGAGGGCGGCTGCGCCGCAAGAATTGAGATTACTTTTTTGCCGAATTCTTTTGACGTTGTTTGGGAGTATAATACGAGTACGCAAAAATATGAACGTTCGCAAATGGGACGCTTGCATAAGGTTCAGAGCGGCGGACAGATTGAGGCAGATACTATTATTGTGGAGCAAGTTCAGACACAAGCGCTTGACAGCGTTGGACGTCTTGGAATGGAGACCATCGGAAGCGGCGATGCCATAATTTTTGCGCGCGGGCATGTTTTCAGAGGCAAGTGGAGAAAAGACAATCGGATGGCGAGGACGCGTTTTTTTGACCTAGGTGGAGATGAAATTAAGCTGCAGGCGGGAAAAATTTGGGTGGAAGTGGCGAATCAACGCACCGGCGTTGATTGGATGTAAATCATTTTGCGTGTTTTAGAAATTTTAAATTCCAGCCGGTTTTTATTCCTGTTTAATACAGACGACTCGAAGATCACCGTTTAAATCTTGTTTGAATGAAATATTCGAATCTGGCAGGCGCAGTTGCGCCATTTTTTTTATTGGCCCTGCCTGATTATGATTTATCTCAAAAAAAGCTACAATTGATAGTTGGCGGCCAGCGGCCAGTAATTTCATTTGTCCCAATAGTTTTTCGTAAAGTTCCAATCCGTTTTGCCCGCCTAAGAGAGCGACCATTGGCTCTCTGCGCGGAGGATTTTCTTTTTCAACTATTTTTTTGATAAGATAGGGCAGGTTGGCAGTTATGATAATTGATTTATCATTCAATTGCCCCATTGTTAAATTTTTGGTGAACGGCTTCAAAAGGTCGCCATGAAGGAAGTGGATATTAACTTTATGCCTCTTGGCATTGATTTTTGCCACACGCAGCGCGCGTCTTGAAATTTCTGTCGCGTAAATTGGCATGTCTTGCTTTACAAAAAATTGTTGGATGCTTTTTGCGATTGCGATTGATATGCATCCAGAACCGGTCCCCACGTCTATAATCAAATAATTACGATTTAATTCGTTTGACAGCGCTGAAAGAGCTCCTTCCACCAGCATTTCTGTCCCGGGCCGCGGAACCATGACATGTTTGTTTACAAAAAAAGAAAATCCATAAAATTCCTGACGCTTTACTATGTATGCGGCCGGGATGCCTTTTTTGCGTCGGTTTACGTGTCTTTTGAAAAACAAACGTCGATGAACAGGCACTTTTGTGTTGGGATTAGCCACCACAAATTCTCGAGTTTTGCCCAAGACGCGCGCCATCAAATATTCCGAGTCAAACCAGCCGATGTCTTTAGAGCTCCATTTGATGAGTTTTCTTATAGTCATTTGTGTATAAAAAATAATAAAAAAATTATATTGAGTCTTTTGACTCATCGTCGGCGTGACGCAGTGTTTCAACAATGCCGTCAAGATCGCCATCAAGAATTGACCCGATATTATTCCAATTATTTTTGATGCGGTGGTCGGTAATTCGATCTTGAGGAAAATTGTATGTTCTGATTTTTTCACTGCGGTCGCCAGTGCCAATCTGTTTTTTTCTTTTTTCGGATATTTCCGCTTTTTTTTTCTGTTGTTCGGATTCATAGATGCGAGCGCGCAAAACATCCATGGCTTTGATTTTGTTTTGCGACTGTGATTTTTCGTCTTGGCATTGAGCGATTATCCCTGTTGGGATATGAGTAACTCGCACCGCGGAGTAAGTTGTATTAACACTCTGTCCGCCGTGGCCTCCGGCGCAAAACGTGTCAACGCGCAGATCGTTAGCCTTGATTTCCAATTCTTCTTCCTCAATTTCAGGCAACACCGCTACGCTGGCGGTAGAAGTGTGTATGCGGCCGGATTTTTCTGTATCTGGAATTCTTTGGACCCGATGCACGCCCATTTCATATTTCAGGTTTTTGTAAACGTCTTTTCCTTCAATTGAAAAAATGACTTCTTTATATCCGCCGATGCCGATTTGGTTGGCGCTGATGAGTTTGGCTTTCCAGTTTTTTTGCTCCGCGTATTTCATGTACATGCGCATAAGAGCGCCGGCGAATAATGCGGCCTCATCGCCGCCGACTCCTGCCCGGATTTCAATAATTGCATTTTTTTTATCCAGCTTGTCGCTTGGGCGCGTCATTTCTTTTAGTTTTTTTTCCAGCTCTTTTTTTCTTTCTTGCAGCTGCCAAAGTTCTGTTTCTGCGAGACCTTTCATCTCTTCGTCAACTTCATTTTCAATAATAGAATTTGTTTCCCTGATTTGTTTTTCAAGCGATTCTAATTTTTGGATAAAATCAACAATCGGTTTCAAATCGTTGTATTCCCGTGATGTCATTTTTAGCTTTGTTTGATTATAGATAACGCCGGGGTCTTGCAGATCTTTTTCTAATTGAAAAAATTTGGATTTGAGTTGTTGATATTTTTCCACCATATTTAAAATTTTTAGTGATATATACCCCTTCGCCTTATTAATTCCGATTTTGCAAAAATTAAATTCTAATTATCTTATTAAGTTTTAGCTATAATTTAACGTTAAGCTACGGGGTATTATATGGAATTTAAATAGCAATTGAGTATATAAGCATCAGCATTGTTAGAAAATCAGTAATTAAAAAGTAAGCTAAAATTAGCCTACTTATTTTATTTGGACCGCTATTTTAAATTTACTGTTTTTTTTTCTGCGGCTTTCTTTTTCTTTTTGCTGTCAACTTTTTTTATTTCCGCTTTAGTGATTTCTCTTTTTTTGGCTCGGGCGGCATGTTTGACTTTTTTCCCTTTGCGGGCAGTCGCGGTTTTTTTGGTAATTGCTAATTTTTCTTGAAATTTTTCAACCCGGCGCGCGGTGTCAACAAATTTTTGTTTTCCGGTATAAAAAGGATGGCACAGGTTGCAAAGTTCAACGCGGATTTCTTTCATGGTTGAACCCACTACAAAATTATTCCCGCAGGCGCAGGTGATTGCGGCTTGGTTATGATATTTAGGATGAATGTCTTTTTTCATAGATAATTGTCAAGTAAGATAATATATATCCCGGATGTTCGAATTCGCCAAAGCTTTGGTGGATTTTGGTGAACAAGGATGCGGATTTAAGGATCCAACATGCGAAGAGTATATCACCACGGGTTTTCTATGTCAACACCTGTTGTTTGACAAGAAGAAGGTTTGGGTATATACTCCTTTTAATAATATTATAGTTTTTTTCTTTTGTACTGTATAATACCGGTTATCAAATATGTTGATGCAAATTCTAAATATATCTCAGCTCATATTAGCAATTTTGCTTATTATAGCCATTTTACTGCAACAACAAGGCGCGGGGCTTGGCGCTGGATTTGGAGGGACTGGCGGCGGCGTGCAAAACACTAGGCGCGGACCGGAGAAGTTGTTGTATAATACGACTATTGTAATTTCCATCCTTCTGTTTAGTATTTCTTTGGCAGCCGTGATTATATAGGCTTTCTTCGCAGTCTTTCTAATTTAAAATAAATTATTATAATCTTCTTTTTTGATTTGTGCGGAAAAACATTTTCCAGAATGTCGCTTTGAAGATCAGAAAATTGCGGCAGCAAAAACCAATGATAACGCCGCGGCATGATATAAAACTTTTGCAACATGTGCAAGGACGCTATTTCCCGCGGATGAAGCAGTTGTTTCATATAACCAAAATTCTTTCTCCGCGGGAGAGAGCGCTGTTTCGTATCAGTTTCGCAGTATTAATAGTTGCTTTAGCGTGGCTCGGTGTATTATTTGCCAAGAACTATAGAATATATTTGCCGGCAGTTGGAGGGCAATATATGGAAGCAATAGTAGGAGCGCCAAAGCTGGTCAATCCAATTTTTGCGCCACTGAATGACGTTGATATGGATATCACGCGGCTAGTCTATTCCGGTCTCATGCGCATAGACAAAAAACAACGTCTTATTCCAGACTTGGCAGTTTCATATGATATAAGCGAGGACAAGAAGGTGTACACATTTAGTTTGCGGCAGGATGTGTTGTGGCATGACAGCGAGCGATTTACTGCCCAGGATGTCGTCTTTACAGTTAAAACTATCCAAAACGCGGAAGTGAATAGCCCTCTTCTAGTCAGTTTTCAAGGTGTGCAGATTGAAGCAAAAGACGAATATACAGTTCAATTTACGCTTGTAGAACCTTTTGCGCCTTTTTTGTCTAGTTTGACTGTTGGCATACTCCCGGAACATGTTTGGGCGGATGTCGCCCCTGAAAGAATGATGTTGGCGCAGAAAAATCTTCAACCAATTGGCACCGGGCCGTTTGCATTTAAAAAATTATTAAAAAATGAAGATGGATTTATTTACCGATATAATCTTGCGAGGTTCGGAGAATATTACCGGCAGGCTCCTTATATAGAAGAATTTGAGTTTCATTTTTTTAATGAATATGACGGGGATGCGGGCGCAATCAACGCAATCAGGCGGCAGACAGTTGATGGATTGCATTTTGTGCCAAATGATTTGCGCGACCAAGTGGAGCGCAAGCATATTGTCCTCCATACGTTGCAGCTTCCACAGTATACTGCTTTGTTTTTTAATCAGGACAAGCAGCCATTTTTAGAAGATAAAAATGTGCGGGAAGCGCTGGCTTATTCTCTAGATAAAGAACGGATATTGAGAGAGAGCCTGCGGGGAGAGGGGCAGGTAATTTATAGCCCAATTTTGCCTGGATTTCCCGGTTATAATCCGGAAATTTCAAAAACGCCATATTCAAATGAACAGGCGAATGAATTGTTGGATAAAACATGGACTAGATTAAGCGCCGAAGAGTACCGTATAATGCGGAGAGATAATTTAATAAAAGAATGGCAGAAGAATCTGAAAAATATTACTACTGCAGAAGATACTGCTGATAATGGACAAGGCGCAGGAGAGCAAGCGACAAGTACGATCAGCGATGAAGACACCCAGGCAATCAATCGGCAGCTTGATGAGGAGATAAATGATGCGCAGACATTTTATCGAAAAAATAAAGATGGAGATACGCTGGAACTTAAATTGGTAACCATTGATACACAAGAGTATAGACATGCGGCAGAGCAGATTGCGGGTTTTTGGCAAGAGATCGGCGTAAAGACGAGCCTTGAATTTGTCGCGTCAAAAGATTTATCGCGCGAAGTTTTGAAAAACAGGTCGTATGATGTTTTGTTATATGGGGTCATTATAGGCAGTGATCCAGATCAATACCCATTTTGGCATTCATCACAGATAGATTTTCCCGGTTTGAATTTATCTCGCTATGCGGATCGTAATGCCGATGCCCTGCTCAAAGAGGCGCGTGAAGCGGCAGACGAAGAGGCAGTGATAGAGACTTATCGGAAATTACAAGATATAATTATTGCCGAAAAGCCCGCCATCTTTCTCTACATGCCGACATATACTTACGCGACAACTGAAAAAATAAAAGGTTTAGACTTGTCTCGTATTTTTACTCCCGCGGATCGTTTTGCGGATGTTACTAGTTGGTATATCAAAATGGAGGGGCAGTGGCGGTTTAATTAACGCCGAAGTGGTGAAATTGGCATACACGCATGCTTCAGGTGCATGTGCCCGCAAGGGCGTGTGGGTTCAAATCCCATCTTCGGCACCAATTTTTAAAAAATTCTTCTTTTGGAGGAACCAAAAAGGATTTAATTTTCAATATTTTTTAATATGCATGCAACAAAATCATTCCGCACCATACAGGAGAAGAGAAACGTCTCCTTTCACAAACAGGGACCGGGCGTTTCTTTTCGGCAGTCTGGGCTGAGCCAATCCAGAAGGCGGCAAAGGCATTCGCCGCGGTCAAGAAATATGGAGGAACAAGTCAACAGAAACGCAGAAGTCCTTCGCATAATTATCCTGGGCGGGTGCGAAGAGGTTGGCCGCAATATGACTGTCTTTGAATACAAAGGCGATATTGTGATTCTTGATATGGGGGTTCAATTTCCAGAAGAAGATATGCCGGGTATTGATTATATCATCCCTAATATCAAATATCTGGAAGGTCGAGAAAAAGATGTCAGAGGGGTTATTTTTAGCCATGGACATCTGGATCACATTGGGGCAGCGCCGATTTTGCTTGAGAAGCTTGGCAATCCAGTAATTATCGGCCGGGATTTGACGCTGGCCATGATTAAACACAGACAGGAAGATTATCAAAAAGGTTCTGCCCAGAAGTTGAAGACAATTAATATCAAAAGTATTGACCAAGTAATTGTTTTGGGTAAATTTACGGTTAAATTTTTTAAGGTTGAACATTCAATTATGGATGCGGTGGGAATTATCATTGAAACTCCGGCTGGCACAGTTATTCATCCCGGAGATTGGACATTGGATCGAGATAATAATGGACAGGCTACTATTGATTACGCGTATTTGCGCCAGCTTAAGAGGCCAATCGCGCTGATGTTGGAGAGCTTGGGGGCGGTGCAAGAGCATCGCGGTGTCAGTTATGATGAAATGTATAAAAATTTGCAGGACATTCTTAGGAGCGCTCCCGGCCGAGTTATTATTGGAACTTTTTCATCGCAAATCGAACGGATCAAATGGGTGATGGATGCGGCGCAAAAGTTGGGTAAAAAAGTATTTTTGGATGGCTATAGCATGAAGATAAATATTGAATTAGCGAGGAAACTCGGATATATTAAGATTGGAAAGGGAATGCTTGAAGATATAAAGAGAGTGGGTAAATATGATGATAAAAAAGTGGTAGTATTATGTACTGGGGCGCAAGGAGAGGATAATGCGGTCTTGTCCCGTATTGTGAGCGGCGAACATCGTCAGATCAAATTGCAAAAAAATGACACTGTCGTTTTTTCCTCTTCTATTATTCCAGGCAACGAGCGGACAATTCAGCGCTTGAAAGACAATTTGTATCGCCAGTGTGATAATGTAATCCATGGCCAGATTATGGATGTCCATGTTTCCGGCCACGCAACCAAAGATGATATTGTGGAGGTAATTAAGATGATAGAGCCGACTTATTTTATCCCGGTGTACGCCAATCATTACATGCTCAAAGAAGGCGAAAAATTGGCGGTCAGCAAGGGCTTTCCCAAAGAGAATATATTTGTGCCAGACAACGGTTCAGTTATTGAAGTGACACAACAAGGAGCCAAGATGCTAGAAAAAAAAGTACCTAGCCATTATGTATTTGTGGATGGTCTGGGTGTGAGCGACACTCAAAATATTGTGTTGCGCGACCGTCAAGTGCTGGCGGAAGACGGCATGGTAGTAGTGATTGTGACTGTGTACAACAAAACTGGACAGCTGGCGCAAAATCCGGATATTATTTCCCGCGGCTTTGTTTTCCTAAAAGACAACAAGGAGTTAATTGAAGATTTGCGCCATAAAGTAAAGCACCTGGTGATTAAATCCGATCCCAAGACTTGGGTGGATAGTAATAAAATTAAGAATGATATTCGGGACAAGGTGGGGCAGTTTCTTTATACCAAAACCGAGAAGCGGCCGATGATATTGCCGGTGGTGATTGAGGTGTAATCGTGTAACTTGTAACCTGTAACGTGTAACATATAATTCCAAAATGAAAACAAAAAACCCGCCGAAGAGGCGTGGTTTTTTGCCTTGTGTTTGCGCGCAAGCTGTATTTGGTTGCAGCGCCATTGCCTTGTTGGTATTAATAAGATAAAATGATTTTATCCTGACAACTTAACACCGGGAGATCAAGATGGACGAAAAGTGGGGTATATCTCCAGAGTATCTGCGAGTGCTGGAGACAGCGGCAAGCCGGTACTTGGGGAGGGGTGCTCCAAGTCTGGCTTTACAACGAGGCGCCTCGAATTTGCTCGCGACCTACTCACCCGAGGCATTGCGTAGGCGCGTCGATATACGCCGTCGCTGGGGCTTTGCGCCCGAAGGCTACACGGTTTCGGTTGGTAATGACTGCAACCTTAACTGTGGTTATTGCTACTATGGCGCGGGGGGCCCGGCAGGGAAAGAGGTCGTTCAGATTGACCTCGAAAGGCTGGGTACCATCATAGGCGAGATGAAAAACGAGTTTGGCATCAGGTTTGTAACTCTTACTGGAGGCGAAACGACTCTTCGTCTTCGTGAGATAGCGGCTCGGTGGCCAGACGTCACCTTCTACGCCTATACCAATGGCAAGTTGCTTGGCGCTGAATTTTGCCGAGAGTTGGAGGAACTCGGCAACGTGGTGATTGCCCTCACAGTTATCGGGACAGAGCCTGTACACGAGAGCATTCGCCCGGGCAACTATGCCCAAGTGATGGCAGCGGCGGAGAATCTGCGGCAGTCATCACTAGTGTGGGGTTTCTCTCTCACCGAGAGTCGGGTGAACTATCGCGAGATCGTCGACGATGGTTTGCTTGACTGCCTTCTGCAGTTCGGGCCTTTCTTTTTCAGGATGATCCCTTTCATGCCTGTAGGAAGGGAACAGGTTGGTTGTGCCCTGACAACGGAAGAATATGCGCGGATTGCGGAAGTGATTCGGCGGAAGAGAGAAGATGGTCTCCTCATCCACGACTATATCAATGATCCGACCTCTGGATACAGTTGTATGGCCGGCGCAGAGAGGAGTTTCTTCATCACCGAGCGTTTTGAACTCTGCCCCTGCGTTTTCATGGACACTCGGACTCCGCCTTTGGAGTTTAGGGATGGAAGCTCCAACCTGATGCAGGTCCTGCGGGAACATCCGTACTTCAGGCGAGCGCGTGAACTCGCTACCCGCCATCCCCGCTGTATCATCCTTGAGAATCCTAGGTGGAGAGAGGCGGTCACCCAGCAGATCGTTGATTGACAGCCCCAGTGTTGTCAGGTATGCGAACCCCGCTCGCGTACCTGCTTTCTTTCTAAATAATTAGTGAGAAAGCAGGGAGATTTTGCGAGCGGGGTTCTTTTTATAAAAATTATCGTTGTATCTCGTTACGGCGTATGCGCCGGTGGTGGGGTGAATTCTCACGAGGCACGAGACACGCAGCACGACCCATGACACGATTCACGATGCACGCAGCACCGCACAATTCGCCTTGAGTCGTGTTGCGTGCCTCATGCCTCGTGAAACAACTTATCCCCACCCGCCCTTGACGGCGGGTTTTTGGTTTGATAAAGTGTACTAGTACACTATGACAAAAGGAGAACAGCATAAAAATGAATTAGCGGATGTTTTGAGTAGAATTAAGACACCACGCTTGATGAGGGCATTTTTAGAGGACTTATTTAGCCCGCGAGAATTTATTGATGTTGCCCAGAGATTGCAGATAGTCAAACAGCTTGATCGGGGTGTTTCCCAGCGCCAGATTGCCAAGGACTTGGGCGTGGGAATCGGGACGGTAACGCGGGGAGCGGCGGAATTGCGGGATGAAGAGGGAGGGTTTAGAGAGGTGTTGAATTTACTTAGGTAGATAGTGGAGGATTTTGGGTTTTAATTCACCTAATTTCTAATTCATCTAATTCACCTAATAAAAATTCTAATTTCCAATTACTAAAATTGACCGTTGCTTTTTATTTGGCCATTAGATTATTAGACATTTTATTAGGTGAATTAGACAATTAGGTGAATTAAATATGGAAAATTTTAGGTACGGGGAAAATAGCAATCTTAGCTGGCGTTGGACCTTATTTGATTAGGCAAGGTCACGCTTTGGTTTATTTGAAATAACCGCTCGCGACCTTGTCCGGCGGTTTTTTGTTTCTTTATGAACTTACCCAAAATAACCATTCCTCGCAAACCAACTTACATCAACTTTGCCAATGACATTGATTTTTTTGAGCTGTTCAGAAAGTTAGAAAAGAATTTTGATAATTGTTATTTATTTGAGTCATTAGGAGAGCAGAGCCAGAACGCGC
>Ga0265292_1002237_pt1 | contig 13942 bp, 17 predicted proteins | sample Munlanlewell296A_FD_189080 | JGI IMG/M metagenome (GOLD analysis project Ga0265292, IMG submission 189080) | Leachate microbial communities from a municipal landfill in Southern Ontario, Canada - Leachate well 296A | ecosystem: Engineered > Solid waste > Landfill > Unclassified | place: Canada...
GACCCAAACGTCACACACCCGGAGCAGGACATTCCCGTTCCTAACCATCGGGAATTCTACTCCCAAACGTACCCGGCCACCCCTTCTGCAAGGGGTGTTGAATGCTAACATCTTTCCCTCTATCACGAGAATCCCCAAAGACCCGCTGGTTGCGAGATGTTTGCGAAATTGTGCGAGTGGTAGAATTGACGGATATGCCCACCCTGCCCCGTGCTGGAACCGGGACTACCTTGGAAGAGTCCGTCCGCAAAACCCTGAAATACAACCTCACCGTCAACCTGCTGGACGGCGCTTTTTATGGTTTGGGCTGGGGGTTCGGATCCGTCGGAACCATCATTACCCTCTTCGTCAGCCGGATGACCCACTCGGCTGTGTTGATTGGGCTTATCCCCGCCATCCACGCGGTCGGATGGCAGTTGCCACAGTTGTTCATGGCAAACTCGGTGTCGCGCCTGCGGCGCTACAAGCCGATGGTGATGTGGATGACCATCCACGAGCGCCTCCCTTACCTGGGATTGGCGCTGGTGGCCCTGTTCATGACCGCGCTGGGAAATAAAGCCGCCCTGGTATTGACCTTCATCATGCTCATCTGGCAGGGACTGGGGGCCGGGTTCACTGCCAACGGCTGGCAGAGCATGATTGCCAAGATTATTCCGTCCGACTGGCGCGGCACTTTCTTCGGTGCACAGGCCGCGCTGGCAAACGTGCTGATGAGTATCGCGGCTGTCTCCGCCGGTTACATCCTGTACCGGGTCCATGACCCGCTCAACTTTGCCATCTGCTTCACCCTGACCGTCGTCGGGATGGGACTCTCGATGGTGTTCTTGGGCCTGACCCGCGAACCGGTGGATAACGAAAAAACCATCCCCGAATACCAGCCCTCGCCCTGGAAAGGCGGACTGGAGATCCTGCGCCGCGACAAAAATTTCAGCGCCTTCCTGGTAGTGCGCTTGCTCTCGCAGTTCGCCACCATGGGCTTCGCTTTTTACATCGTCTACGGACTGCGCCGCTTCGGCATGAGCGACCTGACCGCCGGGTTCCTGACCGCCGCAGTGACCATCACCTCCACGATTGCCAACGCCCTCATGGGTTGGTTGGGAGACCGTCTTGGCCACCGCGCCATGCTCATCGCCGGGTCGGTTGCTGTCACGCTCAGTTCGCTGCTGGCCTGGGGCGCGCCATCCTTGAACTGGATGTACCCGGTCTTTATCCTTTCCGGGCTGGCGAACGTGGCCTACTGGACCATCGGCATGGCCATCACGACCGAGTTCGGGACCGAAGAAACCCGCCCGACCTACATCGGTCTGTCGAATACGCTGGTGGCCCCTTTCACGATCATCGCCCCTCTACTCGGCGGCTGGATTGCCGATACGGCCGGTTTCCAGACCACGTTTATGGTCTCGGCTGTCGGCGGACTGGTTATCGCCGGCCTGCTGTTCTGGCTGGTGCGCGACCCGCGGCCGCGTCAGCGTTGAAGGTCGAGACCTCCGAGATCTTGAAGACCTCGGAGGTCTAAAAAATAATTGATAGCCCCTGACAGCATCATCGGGTAAAATCCAACCATCATATCCATCCAATGCCCGTGCTGGAACCGGGACTACCGTAGACCACAAACTCCTTTGTAGTTATGAAACGAGGTTCTCTATGCGACCAATCGCCATCATCGGGATCGGCCAGACCAAAATTGACGAACAGTGGGAAAAATCCATCCGCGAGATCGCCGTGGAAGCCATCTATGCCGCCCTGAAAGACGCCGGGCGCGATAGCGCCGAGAGTCTCTTCGTCGGCAACATGATGTCGGGCATCCTCAACAGCCAGAACAACCTCGGTACGCTCGTGGCGGACTGGGCCGGGTTGAAAATCCCCGCCGTCAAAGTGGAAGCGGCTTGCGGGTCCGGCGGGGCCGCGCTGCGCTCCGCGCTGATGGCGGTGGCCTCCGGGGAACTCGATTCTGCCCTTGTGGTGGGTGTTGAAAAGATGACCGACCGCCACCCGCACGAAGTAACCGCTGCTCTCGCCACTGCCGCGGACGCCGATTACGAAGTCGAGATGGGCGTCTCGTTCGTCGGGCTGAACGCCCTCATCATGCGCCGTTACATGCACGAGTACGGCTGGAAGCACGCCGATTTCGCGCCGTTTGCCATCAACGCCCACGCCAACGCGCTGCACAACCCGTACGCCCGCCTGCACCACAAGATCACGCTCGAGGACTTCGAGAAGTCGGCCATGATCGCCACGCCGGTCAACTTGCTGGACGCTTCACCGATTGGGGACGGCGCCGCCGCGCTGTACATCGTCCCGGCCGATTCGGTGCGGGGCAGCACCCGCATCCTGATCGCCGGTTCTGCATCCGCCACCGACACGATTGCCATCCACGACCGCTCCGATCCGCTGTTCCTGACGGCGGCGTCCAAGTCGGCGCAGGAGGCCTACCGGCAGGCTGGTGTCGGCCCCGATGATATTGACGTGTTCGAGTTGCACGACGCTTTCACCATCATGTCGGCGCTCTCGCTGGAAGCCTGCGGCTTCGCCGAACGCGGACAAGGCCCGCGTCTCGGCCTGGACGGGAACATTACCCCGACGGGACGCATCCCGGTGATGACGCGTGGCGGACTCAAGGCGCGCGGGCATCCCGTCGGCGCGACGGGGGTCTATCAGGTGGTCGAGGTGGTGCAACAACTGCGGGGCGAGTGCGGCGAGACCCAGGTCCCGGAGGCGCACATCGGCATGACGCAGAACATCGGCGGTTCCGGCGCAACCGTCGTCACGCATATTTTGAAAGTGGGTTAACCCCCATCCCGGCCCTACCCCGTTCTAACGGGGAAGGAAGTTAAGTTCTCCCCCCGCAAGCGGGGGGAGTTAGAGGGGGCTTAATCACTTTTTGTTGTAAAATAGTCCCATGCGACTAAAATTCACCCGTTTCCTCATCCGCTTTCTGCTCCGCCTGCTGACGCGCGTCGAAGTGCGCGGCAGAGAGAATATACCCGTCGCCAGTAATTTCATCATTGCCGCCAACCACAACGGCCTGGTGGATGCCTTCCTGCCGTTCTACATCATCAACAATACTAATCTCGTCCTGCTGGTGGGCGAAAAATGGGAGAAGCTGTCGATCATGCGCTGGCTCGGCCGCGGTTTGAATTTCCTTTTTATTGACCGCTTCAACCCGGACCTGAAAGCCATACGCGAGGTTATTGCGCGCATGAAACATGGCGAAGTTCTGGTCATCACCCCGGAGGGGACGCGCTCCAAGGTCGGCTGCCTGATTGAAGGCAAGCCGGGAGTCAGTTACCTGGCCGCCAAGATGGGCTACCCGCTCGCACCCGTCGGGATTAGCGGCACATTTGATAAAGTCTTCTTTGGCCAGTTGAAACGGCTGCATCGCCCGCACATCATCGTCAGCATTGGACCGGCGTTCAGCCTGCCTCCCCTCCCGAAAGAGGCTCAGGACCGCGACGAAGCCCTGAAAACCGACACAGATGAGATTATGTGCCGCATTGCCGCCTTACTTCCGCAGGAGCAGCGCGGCGTATACTCTGACCATCCGCGCTTGAAAGAATTATTGGAAAATCATCTTTAAATCCCGGCTAACCTTCAGGCTCAAAGGGGGTTTTATCCACGAGGGTACCTATGAAAAAATCCACCCATAAGATCTTCCGGTTCTTCGTCCGCGCCATTCTCAGCCTCATCGCCCGCGTGGAAATCGTCGGCTTTGAAAACATGCCTGCCGGCGGTTTCGTCATCGCCGCCAACCACATCGGGCGGCTGGACGCGGCTCTCGCCTATTACGTCCTCGACCGGCCCGACATCATCATGGTTGTGGCTGAAAAATATGAGAAATGTGCCATTTTCCGCTGGCTGGTCAAACTGACCAACGGCATGTTCGTTGACCGCTACAACGCCGACATCCACGCCATCCGCGAGACCCTGCGCCGGCTCCAGCAGGGACAGGTGTTCACCATCACCCCGGAGGGGACACGCTCCAAGTCCGGCAATCTGATCGAGGCCAAACCGGGCGGCATTTACCTGGCCTGGAAAGCGGGCGTGCCCGTCCTGCCCGTGGCGCTGACCGGCACCGAGGATGCGCTGGTGGTGGAGCGGCTGAAGCACTTCAAACGGCTGGACATCAAGGTCGTTGCCGGTCAACCCTTCACGCTGCCGCAGGAAGTCAAAGGCAGGGATCGTGAGGCGGTCATGCAGCAATACACCGACGAGGTGATGTGCCGCATCGCGGCGCTGCTGCCCCCGGAGCGGCGGGGGGTGTACGCGGAGCATCCGAGGGTGAAGGAATTGTTGAAACCTTAGAATACAAAAAGACCGCCAGCGATCAAACTGGCGGCCTTTTTGTTTCATCAGGATTCTATCGTGGATCCACCACCCGTCCCATGAACAGGATCGTCCCGCTGGGGATATCCCGGATAATGTAGAAAAATGGCCGGTCAATGGTCAGTACGACGCCCTCCGGCATCAGCGCCCCGGTTGTCATGAATACCACCACCGTCGCGGCGGCCGCTTCGGTACCTTTTTCATCCACGGCGATGAACGCCTTGTGGATGGCGTCGCTGATGACCAGGTCGCGCTGGCCGTCAATCCCGGAAAAATCCGCAGCGTCCGGATCGAAGGCATCCTGCATGCCCATACCGGCCAGGATATCTTTCAGTCCAAACTGGGTCTCGAACGTGAATTTCGGCATGGAGAGGATCACCTCCTGCGGTTCCATCGCTGCGAGGATCTCTTCGTAGCGTTCCGCGGTCAGGATTGACTCGAAAGACTCGAAATTCCCGGCATCCGGCACGATGACCACCATCTCGGTCAGGCCGCCCTTATAGGGCAGGGCAACCGCCTGCCAGCCATCCCCGGCGGCATAGGCAAAATCCTCCCCGGTCTCCATCCCCATCATTGGCACGCTGACCGTTTCACCGTCCAGCAGGTAGAACGGTTCGTCCGAGGTTTCATTGGGATCGAACTCATGTTCCCAGGTGGCCTTGAAGTAGATGGCATTCGCCAATACCAGCCGGGTGGAGGGGTCAATCAATCCGGGCGGGATGATATCCTTGATGCGTTTATGGGTCTGGTCGGAGACCCAATCGTTGATCTGCCGCCGGGCGCTCTCGGGAGCATTCTCGAAATCCACCAGGCGCATCCCCGCGCCGTAATTGAGCGCTAACAGGTCGAGGTATTCCAGCAAGAACGGCCAGCCGTCCTGCCCCCACAGCGAGTTGGCGATGCTCAATTGGAATCGCTTTTTCTCGTCCACGCCAGCGGTCTGGTCGGGACGGCGGGCAAGGTCGAGGTCCAGTGCGTTGAAGGCGGGATGGAATTGATCCCCGGAAAGAGTGTAATGAAGAACGTCTGCCATCTGGGTAGCCGTCTCACCGCGCGCCCCGCCGTAAGCCATGGCAAAGGCCAGGGAAATGCTGTAGGGCGAGTAAACCACGTTCCCGTTCGAGGGACGCACCGCCTGGTACAGGTCGAAGGCGAAGGCGGTGTTCCCGGCGACCAACTGCTCCAGGTCCGAGGCGGCCACGTCCGGGTTCGAGACGCGTTCCAGTTTAGACTCGGCGACTTTCCCGGGTGCGCAGGCGGACAAGAGCAGGGCCGGGATGATCACGGCGGTGAAGAGGACATACAGGCGCTTATTCATCATTTTCTCCTTTCCAAGACAGGCAAGGCTTACCCCAATGATGCCGTTGGCAGCCATTTTGTTCCCCTCTACAAGACAGGCGCCCCGGGCTGGCGCGGCAGGAACTGGCCCATGCCTGGCTTCCCCAGCCAGCGCCCGCCATCCACAATGCACCGCCCGCGCAGGAAAACCTTCTCGGGCATGCCGGTCAACTCCCAGCCTTCGTACAGATTGTAATCCGTCCGCTGGTGGGAGAGGGCTACGCCGTATTTCACTTTTTTCTGTGGGTCCCAGATAATAATATCCGCGTCGGAACCGGGCTGGAGCGCACCCTTTTGCGGATATAGCCCGAAGATTTTCGCCGGGTTGGTGGATGTGAGCGCCACGAACTGGTTGGCAGTGATTTTCTTTTCACAAACGCCGTAAGTCCAAAGAACCGGTAACCTGTCCTCCACCCCGGGCAGGCCGTTGGGGATCTTGGTGAAATCGTCCGCACCGAGTTCCTTGCCGGGGATGGCGACGGGTTTCCCCTCGTACATAATCGGCTTCGTGCCATCGAAGAAAAACGGACAGTGGTCCGTGCCAATCGTTTGGATTGTGCCATCCGTTACGCCTTCCCACAGACGGGCGTTATCGGCTTTCGTCCGCACGGGTGGCGAGCAGACCCATTTCGCCCCGTCCGGGCGGCGCAGGTCATCTTCGGTGAAAAAGAGATACTGCGGACAGGTCTCGCCCATCACCTTCAGGCCGCGCTCGCGCGCATACTGGAGCATGTCCACTTCCCCGGCCGCGTTCATGTGGACCAGGTACAACGGCGCATCCGCGCTGGCGGCCAGGGTAAAAGCCCGCAGCGCCGACCCGACCGCGCCCCAGGCGGGGCGGGTTTTGGCGTGCCATTCCGGGGTCGTGTGTCCCGCGGCCAACGCCTCAGCGGTGAGCGTCTCGATCACGTCGCCGTTCTCGGCGTGGAGCATGACCAGCATCCCGTTGTCACGTGCAATCCGCAGAGCCTTGAAGATATTGCCGTCGTCCAGGCGCAGGCGGCCCTTGTAGGCGGTAAAAACTTTCAGCGTGGTGATGCCCATCCCACGCAGGGACGGGATTTCGGCGGCGATCTTCTCATCGAAGCGGGTCAGGTTCATGTGGGCGGAATAATCCACGGCGGCCTTCTCCGCCTTCACATGCCACTTGTCAACTGACTCACGCAGAGTGGGAAAATCGAATGAAACAAAATCAATGATCGTTGTGGTTCCGCCGAACGCGGCGGCCTTCGTGCCGGTGTAATGGTCATCGGACGAGACCGTGCCGAACATGGGCAGGTCGAGGTGGACGTGTGGGTCCACTCCGCCGGGGAGAATCATCTTACCGGTGGCATCCACAACCTCGGCTTCCGCAACTTGCAGGTTTGGCCCGATTTGTAAAATCTTCTCGCCCTCAACCAGAATATCGGCAGAGAATGATTCTTCGGCAGTAACCAGCATTCCGCCTTTAATCAATATTGCCATTTTCCTGTTCCTTTGCATCATAAGGCGATTGGACTTCTTTGATGCCGAGCAAGGCGATCAACACCTCCGGCGGGATATCCGCTTCCGGTAAATCTGCTTTATACAATTGCTCATTCTCGGCCCGATCGCGCAGGGACTGCCAGAGCAGTTGGCGCTCGTCGCTTTGCACCACCAGATCGTTGAGCGTTTGCGCTTTCAGCAGGTATTCCCCTGTTGTGTAGAGAAAGGTCAGCCGCTTCCACTTGTCCGCCGTGACCGGGCGCGGCAGCCTCTCCAGAGGACCAAGCTGGATCTTAAAATATTCCTCGCCTGCCCGCGGATGGTCAGACTCGTCTCTCAGGAGTTCGGCGCGGGTGGTCAGTTCATGGCCGCGCACCGGAGCCATCCACTCGATGCACCCGGCCCCTTCGCCGTAACTGCCGGGCTGGTAAAAAGCCAGGTAGTCAACGGCGACCACTTTGGGCGCGCTGCGGAACGGGATTCGATACCAACCCAGCAGGCGCGCAATTTCCAGGTCACGCGGGGACGGGAGCAGGCAGACCAGGATGAGGGAGGTGGGAGTCAGCATGGGTTAACTTTACACCAAAACGGGAAAAGACTCAACGCGAGATTCGCGTTAAAAAAAGGCCGAGGCTGGAAAACTGCTTCAGCCCCAGTCACAGGTTCAGGGTCCAGAAAGAACTGGTAAGCCAATCCCTCTTCTACGGCTTTTTCTCCCGGTCCAGCCAGAGTTCCCGGTACTTGCGGTTCCAGTCGATCAGGAACCGGAAGGCGATCACCACGCCCACTGCCGCCCCGATCCAGAGCACCGGGCCGCGCAATCCCGCCAGCCACAACAAAGGAGCAAAAAAGATCCCGGTAATCACGCTGGCACGCGCACTATGGCGGATGAGCAGGGTCAGCGCGGTCAGAAGCCCGTAGCAAATGAGAATGGCAATTGGAGCAGCGGCCATCATGCCGCCGTTGGCGGTGGCCAGGCCCATGCCGCCGCGAAAACCGGCGAACACCGGCCAGCAATGCCCGATGACCGCCAGCGCGGCCGTCAGCGGAACGATCCAGGCAGCCGGGGCGTAGTGCAGCGCCAGCCAGGTGGGGCCGAAGCCCTTGGCCACATCCAGTACGAATACCAAGGCACCGGGCAGGAATCCCGCCTGACGGATGGTGTTGGTGGTGGTGGCATGACCGGAGCCCGCATCCCGCACGTCCACGCCCTTGACGAGGCGCGTGATCCAGATGGCGAACGGCAGGGAACCGGAAATATACCCTAACAAGCCAAAACCAATGGCGTACAAGATCACCTGCATCTTACCCTCCGTTTTGTGTGTCATTGCGAGCCACCGAAGGTGGCGAAGCAATCCCCTTATTGGCCAAGAGATTGCTCACCTGCCCACACCGCAGGTGCGGGTCGTCGGGCTGCGCCCTCCTCGCACATCGTCCCCGCGCAGTACCCACCGAAGGTCCCCGAAGGGGGCAGGATGAAGGGGAACGACAAATTCAACAAAAAAACTGGCCGTCTGAGATTTAATAACCCCGCGACGACCAGTTGGGAACGTGAACTTGTTCAGGCGATGCTGACTTGCTGGGCGGGGGTCTCAGACCCCGCCCTGTTCATGACCGCAGGTCTCATATTAATCTTCCACATGCACATCAAAAACAACGGGCCGCCCGCCCACAGGCAGACAACTTGTCAAACATACTTTGTAGGTCACGCTTGAAGCGTGACATACTCTGTTAGACCAATCCAACTTCTTTGTTGAACTCCACAATCAACTCGTCAATCTCATCCGCCTGCTTCTGAACACCCGTCCAGTAATCCGGCTCCTGCCACATGGACTGGATCTCGGCATAGGTCTTGCCCTGCTGCTCCACCCAGGTGAAATACTTCAGGTTGTGAATGCGGCGGCGGTCGGTGTAGCGCAGTTCGAGTAGATTGTCGGTGGACTGCCCGTGCAGGTAACGGGCAAAGTCGGCGGCGGCGTCTTCGGCGTTGTACTCGCCGAACTCGGCATGCATTTCCTTCAGGCGGGACTGGTATAGTTCCATCGAGTCGGTCAGCACGGTAACCATAATGTCATCCTCGCTCATCTCGTAGTACTTGGCGGCTTTGATGGCGCTCAGGACGTTGGAAATACCCGAGAAACCGAGCAGGTCGAGGGTCCCGACCACCGCTTCGGGCACGCCCTTCGAGGCCAGGTACTTGCGCCCGGCGGGTTCGTTGAACAGGCGCGAAATGTTGACCACGGCAGTATCATCAATTGCCACCACCATGTCGGTGTTCTTCGAGTTATGGATCCACGGCACGTGCTTGTCGCCGATGCCCTCGATGCGGTGGGCGCCGAAACCGTTCTCCAGCAGGGTGGGACACTGCAAGGCTTCGCTGGCCACGATAACGCTGCCGGGAAAGACCTGCTTCATGTAATCGCCGCTGGCGATCGTCCCGGCGGACCCGGTGGCGGAGGCCATGCCCCGATAGCGGCCTTTCGGACCCGCGACCTGCTTCACCACTTCTTCCATGGCGTGGCCGGTGACCTCATAATGCCATAGGTAGTTGCCGAACTCCTCGAACTGGTTGAAGATCATCAGGTCCTGGCCGGACTTGCGCAGTTCCCAGCACTTGTCGAAGATTTCCTTGACGTTGGACTCAGAGCCCGGCGTCTTGATCGTCTCTCCGGCGATTTTTTCCAGCCACTTGAAGCGTTCCTTGCTCATGCCTTCCGGCAGGATGGCAATGGACGTGCAGGCCAGCAGGGCCGAGTCGTACGCGCCGCCGCGGCAGAAGTTACCCGTGGACGGCCAGACGGCTTTCTGCACCGTCGGGTCGAACTGACCGGTGACCAGCCGCGGGGCGAGACAGCCGAAGGCCGCCCCCACCTTGTGCGCGCCGGTCGGGAACCACTTGCCCACCAGCACGAGGATGCGCGCCTTAACGCCGGTCAGCGAGGGGGGCAGTTCGAGGAAGTTGACGCCACCGAACCCGCCGCCTTTGGCCTTGGGCTCGTTGTGCCAGGTGATGCGGAACAGGTTGCGCGGGTCCACGTCCCACAAGGCGACACCCTTGAGCTGCTCTTTGACTTTGGCCGGAATTTTGGCCGGGTCTTTCATCTGGGCGAAGGTGGGGATGACGATGTTGCGCTCGCGGGCGCGCTGGATGGCACGCCTCCGGCGGTCTTTGTGGATGGTAAGGTCAATCGTGGTCATTTTGTGAAACTCCTTGCAAGGAAAGGGGAAGTTGTCTGACAACTTGATATTATACCCCATTCACATAAGTATCCGGCGTTACCGCCGAATGGCATGTGTTTTTTAGCCGAAGAATCTTTCGTAATCGTCGTGCATACCTATCCAAAACCAGGTCACAGTATCCTTTTCCAATACCCCAATCGCGCGAACATCAAGCGATATCCGCACTGACCAGATGTCTTCTTCAGCATTGATGCACTTGAAGTGCAAGGAGGGATGAAATGGATTTTCCGCCCACACACTAAATGACTTCCTCGCTCGATCCTTGATGTTTCCCCCGAGTTTTTCGTAGGATTTCCAGAACGAAGGAAGGGTTGCCGATTTCATAACTGGTCGAAATCCATTGGTTCGGACTTTCCTTCGGCAATTTGATTGTGCGCCTGGTGGGCAGCATTTGCCAGTTTATATTGCGTCTTTGCAAAAGCTTGCTCCCATTTCTGTTCGTCCTGCGCCTCTGCCAGATACGCGCGCAGGTGTTCAGCAACATCTTTCTGCGCCGCTTCGGGAAGGCGTTCCAGCATTTTTACAATCGTATGGATCGCAGGCGTCACCATAACCAAGCTCCTTCACTATAACCGGATTATAGCGCATTTTGGAACTGGGCGCGCTGGATGGCGCGCTCGGCGGCCTTTGTGGATGGAGAGATCAATTGTGGTCATTTCGGGAAACTCCTGAGAGGAAAGGGGAAGTTGTCTGACAACTTGATTATATCATCCTCTCATCCTTACATAGAGATTTCCCACGGCTTTCACAAAGTCGCGTGTCGCTGCGAGGGCGTTCTGAGCGGAGCGAAGCCGAAGGACGCCCGAAGCAGTCTCCTCGCGATGACACACAAAACCAGTTTGCAGTTTGAATAGTATGGTGCTACAATCGCTTTATCAGATTTCGTAAATTTGAGATTCTGGAAGGAGCGTTGCCAAAATGGTGCTGCAAATCAGAAGCAACGGGCAGATCACCCTGCCCGCCGCCGTGCGCCGCAAGGCCAACCTGAAAGAAGGTGACCTGCTGGTGGCTGCCGTCGAAGAAGATGGTTCCATCCGGTTAACCCCCCAGGTGACGATTGAACGCTCCCAGGCTTACTTCTGGACACCCCGCTGGCAGGCAGGCGAGCGCGAAGCCGATGAAGATATCAAGGCCGGGCGGGTGAAGGAATTTGCTAACATTGATGAGGCCATTAATTACCTCAACAACCACGACCGGCAGGGATAGCCATGCCAATCATCTTTTCCGAGCGTTTCGTGCGAGCGTACGACCGCCTGCCAGAAGAGATACAAAAGAAGGTCAAAAAGGCATTGCAATTGCTCGATGACGACCCGCGCCACCCATCCTTGCAGGTTCACCCCATCCGGCGGCATCCAGGGGTTTATGAAGCCCGCGTAGACCTGAAATACCGGCTCTCCTTTGAATTCTCAGGACAGGATAAGATCGTGCGCAACGTGGATAACCACGACGAGTGCTTGAAAAATCCATGAACAGACCTGGTTCTCTTTGACCCGATTGCGGCGGGACGAAACGAAAGACCTCCGAGTTTTTGGAAAACTCGGAGGTCTTTATTTGGAGATGATGATGTCCCGCGAATACAAGTATCAGTATGCTATCAACCCGATTGCATAAATTTTCACAATTAAGGTACTTGTAATCCTAATTTCCTGATTGTATAATGTGTTTAACAACCCAATAGTGCAATGTGATTAACCGCCCAAAGGAGGCTGGCATGAAAACGAATCGCGCTACGGACAAAAAAAACCTTATCCCGCTTTATAGCTCAGTGATCATATTATTCATCGTCACACTCGCCTGCGGGACTGGAGGCCAGCAAACCCAGCCGACACCAACCTCACCACCGACGCCGACGCCCAAGGTTGGAGGTATTGTTTGGGGATGGGAATGCCAGCCAGCCACGCTCGATATGCTTCACGGAGAAACCGGGGAGATTCATCTGGTTGATGTGCAGAATTTGGGCAAAGTGACCGGATTTAAAATCGGCACAGTTGCCGGTTCGGCTGCCGACGCGGATGCGAGTGAAGTAGAAGTCTCCCAGTCACCTGACCCCAATACGGATGGATGGTCCGCCCTTCCTGGAACCATTAAGATCACCAGCAACGCCGTTGACGGCCCGCCACGCATCGTGTCGTATTACATCAATATCATCCTGGGAGGGTCTTCGGGAACAGACCAGATCACGGGGGGAAATATCTGGTGCCAGGTAAATGTGGAGCATATCGTTCCTTCAACGCCAACACCCACCCCCACCATCTCACCTACCCCCACCGCCACCCTTACACCTGTACCGCCAGTAATCATTACAAAGGACGGCTCCCGGATCGTATACACTGGCCCCTTGCAAGCGCAGACAAACGGGACACTGGAGGGAACATTCCAAGTCACCGGACCCGATGGTCAACCCGCCCGGGGCACCCTCTCAGCAACCTTAGGGGATCCGCCATCTGACCCAAGGGCCTCCCATTGCAGTGGAGAACTGGATGCAGATGGCAAGCATATCGTCACATTCAATGTAAACTGGCCGGCCGGTGTCACAAAACTATACGTTTCATACGGAGGTGAGGTTTACGAGGTCACTGAAATCATGATCAACCCTTGAGCCAAAACGAAGACCTCCGAGTTTTGCCCCCTGCAGGGTGCTGCACAAAAACTCGGAGGTCTTTATTTAGGGATGACGACGTCCCGCTCGCGGGCGCGCTGGATGGTGCGGAGGCGGCAGTCTTTGTGGATGGTGAGTTCAATTGTGGTCATTTCGGGAAACTCCTGGGAGGAAAAAGGGAAGTTGTCTGACAACTGATATTATATCGCAAAATAAAAAGACGCCGCACTTACAAAGAACGCTGCTCTCCTGTCTTAGCTCCTCGCCGAGGATTTAAACCTCGAACCTAGCGGTTAACAGCCGCCGGTTGCTTGCCACGCTTTCGAGCCTCTCCCCAACCTGTCCCGATTGGAGGTGTCTATAACCATGCCTCCACATCAAACCTCCCGGCGAAGGGATTGGCGAAGTGCACGCCTTCAGTCCGCGCCAGTCAGAGAACTACTTTTCTTTTCGGCTAAAACGCACCTGCCCCGGCTGGATGACGACAAACGCTTCTTTGAGTTCCCTGCCCTTCTGTTCAACTAATTCCACGACAGACAGCCCCAATTTTTTACGGGCATTTCCCGGAAAGCGGATCAGAATCACGCCCGCAGAAACAGAATGGCTGGCGAACACCAGCCAGCCAAAATCCTTATCTTCTGTCAGTAAAATGCGGTTCTCCCGATGGGCCTGTTTGATCAATTCGCTGTCCACCGACCTGCGAGTATATTCGCTGACAGCTGTAACATCATAACCTTTAGCCCGTAAAGCGCGGACAACGGCAAAATCGCAACTCTCATCGGCGAGAAAACGCAGGTCAGCCGGGGTCATGCTGCAGTCTGCAGGAGGATCGTTTCGTGCGCCAGCAAACTGGCAGCATACGCCAAAGCCGCCTGAATATCGAGTTTGGTCAGGCGGGGATAGGCATCCAGCAAGTCGCTCTCGGTTGCGCCTTCGCTCAATTTGAGCAGAATCAATTCAACCGGGATGCGCGTACCC
>Ga0265292_1002238_pt1 | contig 13929 bp, 11 predicted proteins | sample Munlanlewell296A_FD_189080 | JGI IMG/M metagenome (GOLD analysis project Ga0265292, IMG submission 189080) | Leachate microbial communities from a municipal landfill in Southern Ontario, Canada - Leachate well 296A | ecosystem: Engineered > Solid waste > Landfill > Unclassified | place: Canada...
TCGCCCCCACTTCGTCCGGCTTCTCGTGCCCTTTCGCGATCGCCTTCTCGAACCGGGCGGCCGCCTCTTCGTCCCTCCCCTGGGCCTGCAGGACATCCCCGAGGTGCTCCAGGATGACCGGGTCGTCGGGGACCATCTTCAGCGCCCTGCGCAGCTCCTCCTCGGCGCGGGGATAATCGCCCTTGCGGAAGTGGACCCACGCGAGGCTGTCGAGGAAGTACCCATCGTCCGGGCGGATCTCCAGCGCCCGCAGGACGAGCTTCTCCGCCTCGGGAAGGCGCATGTTCCGGTCCGCGAAGGTGTAGCCGAGGTAGTTGAGGGCGGTGGCGTGCTTCGGGTCGAGGGCGATCACCTTCTCCATCGCGGCGATCACCTGCTCGAGTTTGCCCAGCTTGTCCTGGACCACCCCGAGGGAGAACCACGCGGCGGGGTTTTCCGGGGCCTTTCCGGTCGCCTCGGTGACCACAGCCAGCGCCTCGTCGTACCGCTTCGCCCCCTCGAGCTGGCCGGCGAGGAAGATCATCAGGTCCACGTCCGCGGGGTTTTTCTCCCGGAGTTTCCGGACGATCGCGATCGATTCGTCGGACTTCTTCTGGCGCGAGAGGAGCATCGCGAGGTGAAGCATCGCTTCACGGTGCACCGGGGCATTTTCCGGGACCTTGCGGAACGCCTCCTCGGCCTCCTTCACTGCGCCTTTCTCCTCGTAGGCCGTTCCGAGGAAGAAGCGCACCTCGGCGTTCCCCGGGTCGGACGCGAGGACGAAGGTGAACTCGTTGATCGCGTCGTCGAACCGGTCGCGGTCGAGGTAAAGGAGCCCGAGCCTCGTCCGGACGTCGGGGTTGGAGGAGGAGAACTTCTTCAGCTCCTCGTACTGGCCCACCGCCTGATCGATCTTCTTTTCCCGGATCAGCAGGCGTCCGAGGCGCTCCCGGATGAACGGGTTGTTCGGCGCGGCGTGGAGCGCCCTCTTGTACCGCTCCTCCGCCTCAGGGTTCCGGCCGAGGATCTCGAGGACCGCGCCGGACTCGAGGAGCGCGGCGTCGAAGCCCGGGGCCATCGAGAGGGCCTTGTCGTAGTCGGTCAGGGCCTCCTCGAACTTCTTCTGGGCCGCAAGGACGCGGCCCCGGTAATGGTGCGCCAGGTAGGAATCGGGGTCCCGGGCGATCAGCGCGCCGAGGACCTTCTCGGCCTCGGGAAACTCCCCCCGCTCCGCGTGGAGGGTGGCGATGTGGAGGTACGCGTCATCGTTCTCCGGGTCCTCCTTCAAAACGCGGCCGTATTCGGCCAGGGCCTTTTCTCGTTCGCCCGACGCGGCGAGGATCCCCGCCAGAAGATACCGCGACCGCGTGTGCCCCTCCTCCGCCGCAAGAACCTTTTCCAGTTCCGCCCGGGCCTCGGGGAGCCGACCCTTCTTCACGTGGATATTGGCGATCTCGTAAAGGATATCCGGCTCGTTCCCTGCGTATTTCAGGGCCTTCTGGTACGACTCGATCGCGCCGTCGAGGTTCCCCTCCCGGTAATCGAGATACCCGGCGAGGAAGAGGCTGTACGCTCGGGCTTCGAGTTGGGTGTTCATCGAGGCGCCGTAGCCTTGGAATGCAGCCGCCGGAGCGGCAAGAAGAAGGAGGGCCAGGGCCCCCGTCGCTGTGATGGTTCGCATCCGTTCCCCCAGGGAAATATCGACCGTTTGTATTATATACTCACCCTTCGTGAAATCGCGAGGAGGACCCATGCCCGAAGCCGCCGGACTTTCCGGACTTCCCGTATCGAGAATCCTCTCCGCGCTGCTGGCCCGCGGCGGGGAGCATGGGGAACTCTTCTTCGAGGAGGTCCGGTCCCTCACTGTCCTGATGGAGGATGGCCGGATCGAACGTGTCGTTTCGGGAACCGACGCCGGTTTCGGGGTCCGGCTCCTCTTCCGCGGAAAAACGTATTACGCCTACACGAACGACCGGTCGGCCGAATCCCTTCTCGCCCTTTCGAGCGACCTCTCCCGCTACGCGGAAGGGGACGGCGTCGCCGCGGCGCTTCCCGCGGCATCCCGGGAGGTTCCGGGTCCCACCGTCGTCCGTGTGCCGCCGGCCGCGCGGGGGATCGGCGAGAAGGTCGCGCTTGTGCGGGAGGTCGACCGGATCGCGAGGGGGTACTCCCCCGAAATCCGGCAGGTCCGGGTGACCAGTTCGGAGTCGCTGCGCACCATCGAGGTGGCGGCGCACCCCGGCGTCTTCGCCCGCGAGGAACAGACGTACTGCGTCCTCGCCGTCCAGGCCGTGGCGGGGGACGACGGCGGGCTGACGATGGGGTACGAATCGGCCGGGGGAACGGAGGGGCTGGAGTTCCTCGAGGGCGGGGTTCCCGAGGAACTGGCGCGCAAGGCCGCGGGCAGGGCGGTGCGCGCGCTCCACGCGGCGAAGCTCCCCGGCGGGCGGATGCCGGTCGTCCTCTCCTCCGAAGCGGGAGGGACGATGGTTCACGAGGCGGTCGGGCACGGCCTGGAGGCGGACCTCGCCCGGCGGGGGATGTCGGTCTACAAGGACAAGATGGGGGAGCGGGTCGGGAGTCCGCTGATCTCCATCGCCGACGACGCCACCCTCCCGGGAAAACGCGGCTCGTACGGGATGGACGACGAAGGGACGCCCGGACAACGGACCTTGCTGGTGGACCGCGGGATCCTGAAGGGATTCCTCCACGACTGCCTGTCCGCGCGGAAGGACGGCGTCGCCCCCACGGGGAACGGCCGGCGGGAGTCGTACCGGCACAAGCCGATCCCCCGGATGACGAACACGCTCATCCTTCCGGGGAGCACCCCGCCGGAAGCGATCCTGTCCGAGGCCGACCGCGGCCTGCTCGTCGTCAAGATGGGGGGCGGGCAGGTGAACACCGTGACGGGCGACTTCATGTTCGAGGTGGCGGAGGGGTACCGGATCGAAGGCGGGAAGCGCGGGGAGCCGGTCCGCGGATCGACGATCACGGGGAACGGCCCCGAGGTCCTCTCGATGATCGACCGCGTCGGATCGGACCTGGGGTTCGGCATCGGCACGTGCGGCAAGGACGGGCTGGGCGTTCCCGTGGGGGACGCCCAGCCGACCCTCTCCATCGGCCCGCCGTTCATCACCGTGGGGTGATCAGGGGGACGGCCGGATCGACCTTTATTTATCCGGGTTCCACCGTTTTCCTTGCCTTTCCACGTCAGTGCGATAGAATCGGTCATACGTGAAACCATGATCGGAGGGGTGCTTTCATGACAACCCGGCGGATTGCAATCTATCTCCTCGCAGCCATCACGCTGTTGATGTCCGCCGCCGTTTCCGCGCGGGCGGAGCAGGACAACACCGCGGAGCCCGAATGCCTCAAAGGGACGGTGGAAAAGGTGACGGACACCGCGCTCATGCTCAAGGGAACGACCTTCCCGGACGAGACGCTGGGGAAGCGCGATACGACGGTCCTCCTCGACAAGGACACCGCCTACTTCGACGGGACGAAGAAGGTGAACAAGGCGGCCCTGCAGCCGGGGAACATCGTTCTGGTGTTTTGCAAGTTGGTCGGGAAGGACCGGAAGGCGAAGCTCGTCCGCATCATCGGGGGGAAGAAGCTGTAAGGGCGGTCGCCCCGCGCCCCTTCCGCTTCACTACGCATCCGTTGAGGGAGGGGTCCTGGTAACGCGCATCCTCGAAGCCCTCGCGGGCTTCGTCATCTTCGTCATCTCCTCCCTCGGGCTGCCCGGCATCGTCCTGTTGATGGCGATCGAGTCGGCGTGCATCCCCCTGCCGTCGGAAGTGATCATGCCGTTCTCCGGGTACCTCGTTTACAAGGGGGTGCACACCCTCTGGGAGGTGTCGCTGGCCGGCGCCTTCGGCTGCGTGGTGGGGTCGGTGCCCGCCTACTACCTCGGGATGTACGGCGGCCGTCCCCTCATCGAGAAGTACGGGAAGTACATCCTCATGTCCCGCCACGACCTCGATTTGGCGGACCGGTGGTTCACCCGCCACGGCGAGGCGACCGTGTTCTTCGCGCGCCTGCTCCCCGTGATCCGCACCTTCATCGCCTTCCCGGCCGGGGTGGCGCGGATGGACATGAAGCGGTTCCTCCTCTACACCTTCGCCGGGTCGTTCCCGTGGTGCCTGGGGCTGGCGTACCTCGGCATGGTGCTGGGGGAGAAGTGGCCGACGCTGCGGGAATATTTCCACCGGTTCGACCTGCTGATCGGCGCGGTCCTGGTGGCGGGAGTCGTCTGGTACGTCCGCCGGCACCTCAAGAACCGCGTGGCGGAGTAACCCGTCACGACACTTCGCGCAGCAGGCGCATGACGCGGAACGCCTCCGCGTGCTTCGGCCGGCGTGTTCCCCTCTTCCCTTCCGCCTTCCGCACGGGAGCCCGGCGCGCTTCGTCCCTCGCCCGTCCGAGGATATAGGGGGCGATGTCCCGGTCTCCCAGCTGGCTCCGGTGGGCCGACAGCGCCGCGATCTTCGCGTCGATCGTGTCCGTCACGTCGATCCAGGTGTCGGGGGCGATGGTCGAGCTGACGTAGACGGCGTGGACCTTGTGCGGAAGACCCGCCCCGGGCCACAGGAGCTCCATCTCCGCGCAGGGGAAGACCGCTTCGAGCGCCGCCTTTCCCGCCGCGAGGTGGTCCGGGTGGTTGACGTACCGGTCGCCGAAGAAGAGGGCCTGGGGGTCGTTGCACAGCACGACCTCGGGGCGGTGCCGGCGGATCCGGCGGACCAACTCCTTCCGCAGCGCAAGGGTGGGGACGAGCTCGCAGTCGCCGTGACGCAGGAAGACGACCCGGGAGGCGCCGAGGATCCGGGCGGATTCCCGCTCCTCCCGCTCGCGCACCCGCGCGAGGCTCTTCCGCGTGAACTTCCGGTCGTGCGTCCCCGCGTTTCCGCTCGTGATGAGGACGAAGGTCACCTCGCACCCCGCCCGTGCCCATTTCGCGACCGTCCCGGCGACGGTGAACTCGATGTCGTCGGGGTGGGCGTAGATCGCCATCGCGGAGCGGGGCACGTACCCGGCGTCGAACTTGGGCATGGGGAGTCTCCTTTCCTTGTGAACCGTTCCCTGCGGTAAGATGGTTCCGCAAGCCGATCGGACTCCGCGCCACGAAGGAAATACCGCAGGGTGGGCAACAAGGTCACCACGATCATCGCCGAGGTCGAAAAGGCCCGCAAGGGGATCGCGGCGTGCGCCGTCCTCTTCCTCGCCCTCGCCGGCCTCTGTTTCGCCTTCTCGGAGCGGGTGCTGCTGGTGCTCGTGCGCCTGCTGGGGAGGAAGCTCGTCTCCTACTCCCCGGAGGAGGGGCTCATCGCCCTTGCGTCCCTCTCCCTGTACTGCGCCTTCGTCCTGACGCTGCCCGTCGCGGGGTACCTGCTTTGGCGACGCCTGATCCTCCCCCGCGTCCCGGCGTGGCGGCGGTGGGGCGGCCCGGTCATCGCCGTCGCGGCGGCGCTCTTCGCGTGCGGGGTGCTACTGGGCTACTTCGTGCTGCTGCCGGCGGGGATCGGCTTCCTCGTCGGGTTCGAGACCCGCGACGTTCGGGCGCTCATCTCCGCAAAGAAGTTCATCTCCTTCTGCGGCACGATGCTGATCGCCCTCGGGCTCTCCTTCCAGGCGCCGCTGCTCTCCTTCTTCCTCGCGAAGCTCGGATGGCTGAAGCCGGCATTCTTCCAAAACCGCTGGCGGCACGCGTTGCTGGCGTGCACGGTCCTCTCCGCGATCATCACCCCCACGCCCGACGTCTACAACATGACGCTGATGGCGTTCCCGCTGCTGGGGCTCTATTTCGTCTCCTTCCTCGTCGTCCACGTGGTCGCCGCGGGGAGGAAGACCCCGGAACCGGGACAGACCCCAGAACCTGACCTCAGAACCTGACCCCAGAACCGGGACGTTCCTAGAACTCCCGCAGAAGTGGGACAGACATCGTCCATGCATCGTTGCGATGTGTGCCCCTGGTTTGTTGGAGTTCTAGGAACGTCCCGGTTCTGGGGTCAGGGTCCGGTTCTGGGGTACGGTTCCGGGGTCAGGAACGCGGGGAAAGCCCCAGGTCGCACAGCATTCGCAGGTCCTCCTCCGCCGGGCGCCCCGCCGTCGTAAGGTAGTTCCCCATCATCGTCCCGGTCGCCCCCGCGGCGAACATCAGCGCCTGAAGGTCGCGCAGGTTCACCTCGCGCCCCCCGCAGACGATGATCTCCCGCGGCGGGTTCGTCAGGCGCAGCATGGCGATGATGCGAAGGCAGTCCATCGGGGACAATTCCCTGCGCCCCTCCAACGGGGTGCCGGGGACGGGGTTCAGGAAGTTGACGGGGATGGAGTCGACCCCGAGTTCCCGCAGCGTCAAGGCCAGCTCCACGCGGTCTTCCGGGGACTCGCCCAGCCCGAAGATCCCGCCGCAGCAGACCCACGCTCCCGCAACCTTCGCCGCCCGCACCGCCGCCACGTCCTCCTCGTAGTCGTGGGTGGTGCACACCTTCGGAAAGAAGGAACGGGAAGTCTCCAGGTTGTGGTGAACCGACCGCAGCCCCCGCGACAAGAGATACTCCACGTCCGACGGGGGGAGGATCCCGAGGCTCACGCACGTTTCCAGCCCCAGCTCCGTCCGGATCCGGTCCACCGCATCCCCGACCCGGGTCAGTTCCTCCCGGTTCCGCATCGCGAGGCCGGAGGCGACGATCGAAAATTCCCGGGCCCCGCGCTCCTTCGCCGCCGCCGCTTCCCGGAAGATCTCCTCCCCCGACAGGAGGGGGTATTGCCCGATCCCGGCGGCGGAACGGCGGGACTGCGCGCAGAAGGAGCAATCCTCCGAGCAGAGCCCGGACTTCGCGTTGACGATGGAGCAAAGGCGGATCCCGTCCCCCTTGAACCGGCGGCGGACGGACTCGGTGACGTCGAGCAGCCGCCACAGCGTGTCGTTGCCAAGGGAAAGGACCGCAAGGGCATCCTCCCTGCCGATCCCCTCCCCCGACATCGCCTGCGTTCGGACGCGTTCCCAGAATCGTTCCATGGACCTGCTCCTCAAGGAAAATCAAACATTTCCATTCTCGGCGCTCAGGTCGCGGGCTGTCAATGGGCAGGGGACACACCTTCCAGGGGGGACATTCCTGGCAGTGGAGGACACTCCTTGTTATTTCGACGAGAAAACCAGGAGTGTCCCCCCTCATGGGAAGGAGTGTCCCCCACTGCGACCAGGTATGTCCCCCGAAAGCGCCTGCACCTTGTGATGCTGGTTAGCGGGTTGTGGGCGAGGGACACTCCTCCAACCGCAATACCGACAACCTCCAGGAATGTCCCTCGAAAGCGCCTGCACCTTAAAGAGAACTTCTCCTGCCGTACCATACGCAGCAAAGATCCCTCGGTGGCTGGTGTTGGGGGTGGCGCAGGACGGCGGGAATTTCATTACAATGGCGGGATGGATTACGCGGCGCGGCTGCTGGTCTTCGACCTCGACGGGACGCTGGTGGATTCGAAGGAGGATCTCGCGAACGCCGTGAACGTGGCGCTCGAGTCGTTCGAACTCCCTCCCTTGCCGAATCCGGTGATCTACTCGTACGTCGGAGACGGGGCGTTCGCGCTGATCCTGCGCGCCCTTCCGCCGGAAAAGGCCGACCTGCTCCCGGAGGTCCTCGACCGGTTCCTGGCGTATTACCGGAGACATCTGCTGGACACCACCCGCGCATATCCGGGGGTGGTCGGGGCGCTGCGGAAATGGGCGGGGATCTACCGGATGGCCGTGCTGACGAACAAGGGAGTGGCGATGACGCAGGAGATCCTTTCGGGGCTCTCCCTCGACGGGTACTTCTTCGAGGTGCGCGGGGGGGACAGCTTCGGCACCAAAAAGCCCGACCCGGAGGGGTTGCTCCACATCCTCCGGGAGGCGGGGGTCGAGGCGGAGGAAGCGATCATGGTCGGGGATTCCCGCAACGATGTGCAGGCGGGAAGGGCGGCCGGCACCCTCACCTGCGGCGTCACCTACGGCCTGGGAGCTTCCGGGTTCGCCGAGCACCCGCCCGACTTCACCGTCGACCGCTTCCCCGACCTGTTCCGCCGTATTCGGCCGATATAATGCTCGTTATCCCAAACGCAACTTCGCGCCGGGCCGATTCCGCCAAGCATCCCCCCGACACCAGCCACAGAGGGATCTTCGGAACGTATGGTACGGCAGTAAGGAGCCACTGTTAAGTGCAGGCGCTTTCGAGGGACATTCCTGCCAGGGGGGACATACCTGGTGTAAACCCGGGATGCAGGGAAGGTGTGTCCCCCACTGCGGGAAGGAGTGTCCCTCGCCCACAAACCACAAGCCAGCATCACAAGGTGCAGGCGCTTTCAGGGGACATACCTGCCAGGGGGGGACATTCCTGCCAGGGGGGGACATTCCTGATTCTGGCCCGGGACGAAGGGAAGGAGTGTCCTCCCACTGTGGGGAGGTGTGTCCCATGCCCATGGATAACCGCAACCCGTTCCCGGTGAAACCGCTGCTGGTCTTCGTCGCCGTAATCGCGGCGGTCCGGTTGTCCCTTTCCCTCCCCTCGCCGCCCTTCCTTTCCCCGTCGCTTCTCGCCGCGGGGTTGTTCCTGTATGCCCCCCTCCCCCGGTATTGGCGCCGCGGTTTCCCGGCGTGGGCTCGCGCGACGGACCCCGGCAGGAGCGTTGCGTTCTTCGCGCTGCTCGCCGGCGCGGGGGCGATCGCCTTCTTCCTGTTCGTGCGGCTTCCCCTGCCCCCGGCGATCTCCCCGTACCACGGAACCGTTCCCCTGACGGCGACGATGGCCGCCCACCATCTGCTGCTGGTCGCCCTGCCCGAAGAGGTCTTCTTCCGGGGGTACCTTTACGACGCCTTCGAGGAGACGGGGCGGGAACCGGTGTTGCCCGTCGCCCTGCTCTTCGCCATCGGCCACTTCGTGATCGCCCCGTCCCCGTTCCGCCTGCTGACCTTCTTCCCCGCGCTCCTCCTCGGATGGGGAAGAAAAAGATCGGGGAATGTGTACGTCCCGACGGCCGTCCACGGCCTGTACAACCTCTTCCCATCCCTGATCGGAGGTTCGCCGTGAGCGGCATCCGCGTGACATCCGGGCACCTGTTCTTCTTCTACGCCTACGACGCAGGCTTCGAGATCGCTCTGGAGGAGGCGCGCGCCCTGTGCGAAGCGTCCGATTCCCCGGGGATCGCGGGTCTGCGCCCGGCGCCCGCCCACCTGCAGTACCGTCCGAGGCCGCTCACGGTGCGCGCCGGGGCGGTTCCCGTCCCGGTTTCCGGGAAAACGTATCGGCTCGACGCGACGGTCAAGATCTTCGACTTCGGGGCCCTTTCCGTGACGCTCACCCTCCCCCTCGAAGACCTCTCCCTCGATGAGTACGCGGAGATCGCACTTTCCCTCGCCTCGGAGAACGGGATGGAGAAGTCCGCCCGGGATGCGGCACGGCGACTGTTCGAGCGGATCCGCCCCGCCGTCTCCCGCCCGATGTTCGCGGACCTCGTGGAAGAATATTGCGTGTGGCACGTGGGCGGATTCTCCCCGGAATTGAGCGGGACGGAGGCGCTCGCCCGTCTTCCGCGGGAGATCGCGCGCCTGCTGACCCTCGAACGGGGGGAGCTGAGCGAAGCGGCGGTCGCCGATATCGTCCGCACCCCGATCCGGTACTTCGACAACGACCTGTTCCTCGCGGAGTGGAACGCCGCTTTCGTTTACGACCCGAAGTTCCAGGACACGGCGGAGGTGCTCGAGTTCCTGAACATCCAGGTGCTCGAGCTGCGCTTCTTCGACCGCCTCCTCCACAAGGCGATCGAAGGGGTGTCCGAGGAGCTGCGCCCCCGCCGGCGGCTCTTCCACATCCTCCACGACCCGTACGAGGTCCCGCTGCGCAAACTTTCCGGGATCCGGACCGACGTCTCCCTCATCCGGGAACGGATCTACAACGCCTTGAAACTCGTGGGCGACGCCTACCTCGCCCGGGTGTACGAGGAGGCGCGCCGGAAGGTGGGGGCGGAGAAGCACGAGGGGACGGTGCGCGACCAGCTCGCCACCCTCACGGACATCTACACGGCGCTGAACAACCAGGCCCAGGCGGCGCGTGCGGAGACGCTCGAACTGATCATCATCCTCCTGATCGCCCTCGAGATCGTCATGGGCCTCCTCCGCTGGTAGCGCGTCCGCCTTCCACACCAGCCACCCAGGGATCTGCAGTGGGGGACACTCTTCCCCTTATCCCCCCAACAGACCAAGAATGTCCCCCCAGACAGGAGAGGGTTCCTGTAAGGTGCAGCCAGGGGGGGGCATTCCTGGTTCAACCCCGGGTGGAGGGAAGGAGTGTCCTCCCACTGCGGTTGAAGGTGTGTCCCCTGCCCACAACCCACAAGCCACTGCTGTTTTGGTAATATTCCTTCGTGACACCCACGCTCGCAGACTCCAAGGGAGGTTTCACGAGATGAAGATCCGCACCGTCGACCAGCTGGACCTCTCCGGGAAAAGGACGCTCATCCGCGTCGACTTCAACGTGCCGATGGACAAGGCCGGGAACGTGACGGACGACACGCGACTGCAGGCCGCGCTCCCCACGATCCGGCTGGCGATCGAGCGGGGGGCGAAGACGATCCTGCTCTCGCACCTTGGGCGCCCCAAGGGGAAACGGTTGCCGGAGATGACCCTGGCGCCGGTCGCGCCGCGCCTCTCGCAGCTCCTCGGGCAGCCGGTCTCCTTCGCGGAGGACTGTCTGGGCGAGCCCGCGGAAAAGGCGGTGGCGGCGATGAAGCCCGGGGACGTCCTGCTCCTCGAGAACGTGCGCTACCACGCCGGGGAGGAGAAGAACGACGAGGAGCTGGGCAAACGACTCGCCGCCCTCTGCGACGTCTACGTCAACGACGCCTTCGCCACGGCGCATCGGGGACACTCCTCCAATGTGGCCATCGTCAAGTTCGTGAAGGAGCGCGCGGCCGGTCTCCTGATGAAGAACGAGATCGCCTATTTCGAGAAAGCGCTCGTTTCCCCCGCCCGTCCGCTGGCGGCGATCTTCGGCGGGGCGAAGATCTCCGGAAAGATCGAGGCGATCGACCACGTCCTCGACAAGGTCGACAAGATCCTGATCGGCGGGGCGATGGCGAACACCTTCCTCGCCGCGCTTGGGTACGGGATCGGAAAATCGCTCTACGAGGCCGGGATGGTCGATACGGCGAAGCGGGTTCTCGCCGGGGCGGCGGAGCGGAAAGTCCGGCTCTACCTGCCGGTCGACGTGGTGGTGGCCGAGCGGCTGGAGGCGGCCGCGCCGACACGGACCGTGCCGGCGCAGGAGATCCCCGACGGGATGATGGCGCTCGACATCGGTCCCGCAACGGGAATCCTTTTCCGGGAGGCGCTGCACGACGCGAAGACCATCGTGTGGAACGGCCCGATGGGGGCCTTCGAAACCGCGCCGTTCGCGGCGGGGACGCAGGCGGTGATGCGGGCGCTCGCGGAGAGTGACGCGCTGACGATCGTGGGCGGCGGGGACACCGACACCGCCCTCCACAAGGCGGGGCTCTTCTCACGGATGTCGTACGTGTCGACGGGCGGGGGCGCATTCCTCGAACTCCTCGAAGGGAAGCACCTCCCGGGGATCGCCGCCCTGGAGGAGGCGTAGGCCCGTCAGCTCCAGTAGCCCTGCTTCTTGTGCTCCTCGATCTCGTCGTTCACGACCTTGAGGTGGCGCTCTACCTCGGCGATCAGCCGGCGGTACATCTCCCGTCCCCGCTCGTCGTTCGCCTCCGCGAGGAAACGGGTGTACAGCCCGATCCCCGACTTCTCGTGCTTCAACGCCTCGAGCAGGTTCCGGTTGAACTGGAACATCTCGGAGACGCCGACGTAGTTCACCCCGTACTGCCCCTTCTTTTCCTCGGGCTCCTCTTCACCGCCGAAGATCCGCTTCCAGAACGACATGGCTCACCTCGCGCCCGGTGGAGGCGTCCCCGCACGCCCCCATGGCCCGCGGGATTCGCCGTTTCTTCCATTGTATAATCTGTATTGAACGAGATGCACTTCCTTGAAAAACTTGGCGCCCGCCCGAGGCCGGACACATTATGCCGATGAAGAAAAATCGAACGACACTATTCAATGTCCCTGTGGGCCAACTGACGGAGGGGCAAGCCTCATCCGAATTAAACGAACTGGCGGAGAGAATCGCCCATCACGACCGCCTGTATTACGAGAAAGATCAACCGGAGATCACGGACGCCGAATACGATGCCCTACGCCGTCGGAATAACTCTATCGAGGCCTGCTTCTCACACTTGATTCTTCCTGATAGCCCCTCCCACAGAGTGGGCACAGAACCTGCCGCGGGCTTCAAGAAGATACGTCATGCCATCCCCATGACCTCGTTGGAAAACGCCCTCACCTTGGATCAGATGCGGAAATTCCTGGATGGCATTCGAAACTTCATCCTTGAATTGCACAACCCGAATGTTTCCATCGAACTCGTGGGTGAGCCAAAAATCGATGGTCTATCCTGCTCACTTCGCTACGAGAAGGGCCTCTTGGTGCTGGGTCTGACGCGAGGCAACGGGTTCGAGGGAGAGGACGTGACCGCGAACGTGAAGACCATTAAGGACATCCCGCGCCAATTGCACAGTAAAGGCTGGCCGGATGTGTTGGAGGTGCGCGGTGAAGTTTACATGTCGGACGAGGACTTCATCCGGCTGAACGAACAACAGGAGTTGGTGGGCGGGAAACTGTTCGCCAACCCCCGTAATGCCGCTGCAGGCAGCCTGCGCCAGTTGGATCCGGATGCTACCGCGCATCGCCCCCTGCGCTTCTTCGCCTACGCTTGGGGAGAGGTCTCCACACCCATCGCGCAAACCCAATGGGAAGCCCGGCACAAGTTGAAAGAGTGGGGTTTCAAGCTCAATGAGCCTTCCGGCCTGGTCGAAGGGATCGATTCTGATTACACGACCTTATCCGGCTACTATGAAAATATTCACGTCCAGCGGTCCTCACTCGGCTTTTCCGTTGATGGTGTTGTGATGAAGGTCAACCGCCTTGATTGGCAGGACCGTTTGGGCTTCGACAGTCGTTCTCCACGCTGGGCAATTGCCTGGAAGTTTCCACCCGAGCAAGCATTGACTGTCATTCGAAACATCGTGGTCCAGATAGGCCGCTTGGGAAGGGCGACACCTGTAGCGAATCTTGCCCCAATCAACGTGGGCGGAGTGCTCGTATCTCGAGCCACGTTGCACAACCAGGACGAGATTGAACGTAAAGATATACGCGAGGACGACACAGTCATCATCCAGCGTGCAGGCGATGTGATTCCACAGGTTGTCGAGGTGGTTAAAGATCGTCGCCCGGTTCACAGCCGCCCGTACCCCTTCCCAACCCATTGCCCGGTATGCGGAAGCACGCTTGCCCGAGAGGAAGATGCCGCCGAGACTTACTGCACTGGCGGGCTATTTTGCCAAGCTCAAGCCAAGGAACGGCTACTACACTTCGTTTCAAGGAATGCCTTTGACATTGAAGGATTGGGCGAGAAAAATATCCGGTTGTTTTATGAGAAAGGGTTAATTCGAACTCCAGTCGATATTTTCACCTTGGAAGAACGAGATCGTCACAGTGATCAGCCATTGTCTACCTGGAAAGGTTGGGGAGACACTTCGGCGCACAACTTGTTTGATGCCATTAACCGCGCTCGTACCATTTCTCTTGATCGATTCATATATGCCTTGGGTATTCGCCAAGTCGGGGAAGCAACGGCAAGGTTACTGGCTCGTCACTACCTGACACGAAAGAATTGGTGCCGGTCCATGGAGGCAGCTGTCGATCCGGACTCAGAGGCCAGGGAAGACTTGCTATCAATCAACGGTATCGGGGAGAGCATGGCGGAGGATATCGTATCGTTCTTCCGCGAACCGCAGAACCAGGAGGTGCTGAACAAACTATATAGTCCCCGCAATAACAGCGAATCACCGGTA
>Ga0265292_1002239_pt1 | contig 13928 bp, 11 predicted proteins | sample Munlanlewell296A_FD_189080 | JGI IMG/M metagenome (GOLD analysis project Ga0265292, IMG submission 189080) | Leachate microbial communities from a municipal landfill in Southern Ontario, Canada - Leachate well 296A | ecosystem: Engineered > Solid waste > Landfill > Unclassified | place: Canada...
ACCGTTAGCGTTCATTAAATTTCTCCACTCCGGTGAAAAAAAATTCGTTAAAATTTGCTTACTTGTAACTTTAAAGTTACCTTTGCAAAAATCTAAATATGCATGGAAAGAATTCGGACAATTGTTGCATATAAAAACTATTTTGTAGACTTTCTTGCTGCGCAGCCTGTAAAAGTTCAAAATAAGATTTATAAAATACTTGAGTTAGTAGAATACCAACAGCAAATCCCGACAAAATTTATAAAGCACATAGAAGGGACAGGCGGGCTCTACGAGACAAGATTTTCTCTCGGTAATAATATATGGAGAGTTTTTTGCTTTTTTGACGAAGGTAAACTCGTGATTCTTCTGAACGGGTTTCAGAAAAAAACTCAGAAAACCCCAAAGACAGAAATAGAACGAGCAGAAAGACTCAGACAAGAATATTATAAAGAAAAAAGGAGGAAGTAAAAATGAAAAACGGGACATCTAATATTAAACCTTGGTCGCAAATTAAAGACGAACAATTTGGGAAAAGAGGTACGCCAAGACGCGACCAACTTGACAGAGAATTTGAAACTTTTAAAATAGGTATTTTACTGCGACAGGCAAGAGAGTCAAAACACCTGACACAAGAAGAACTTGCAAAGGTAATTGACAAAAAAAGGACATACATTTCACGTGTGGAAAATAATGGTAGTAATATAACTTTAAAGACATTATTTGAAATCGTTGAAAAAGGACTTGGAGGCAAGGTTACAATAGGTATAAATATTTAACGAAACGCTAACTTGTGTCTGCTTTCATGCCGCAGGACGTGCTGGTTTGACGGGATATTGCTATATTTAAAACATTAATACACTGGGACAGGAAAGTGCTTTAAATGCGGCACGAAAAGCAGCCACTAATCGTTATCGGCAACCCTAAAAAAAGACAATGCAGACATCAAACCTGACATACAGACACGAACGACAAATTAATTTCGGCAAAGCCGTTTTGGTTATCGCTTCTGTAAAAGCAAAAGAGGTGCATGATATTATTAATTTTTGTTTTGGTATGCACCACATTTGCTTTTACCCCAACCCACAAAATAAAATTGGGAAATTAACGGATAAAAACCATAATTTTGTTCCACCAAAAAACTGGAGGTATTAAAATGAAAAAAATCATTTCTTTTTGTTTATTAATGTTATTGTTTTATTCTATTTCTTATGCTCAATATCCGAAATTAGGACTACACGGAAATGGCGGGTTCCCCAATCCACAACTTGCCAAATACGATATGATAATGAATACCTATATGACAGGAAGCTGGGCGCAGCAACTGAAAAATTACAATCCAAATATGAAATGCCTAAACTGGGGTAATGCTTATGATGCCGTTGAACATGGCATCGGCATAAGACAGCTTGAGCAATGGGTGGTATCGACCAAACCTACTGTATTGACAGATTCTGTGGGAACGGATACCATCACTGACATATATGTGGACGATGCCTCTATATTTTTCAATCCTTTTTATTTTGGCAACGACACATTAAGGCAATTTTGTATTTTACAAAAGGGTGATTCTGCCGAATTTCCCTGTCGCGTGTTGCATGTATACCCCAGTCAACATAAAGTCACCATTAGCAGGGACCCATTGTTTATAAGGACTCATTCTGCAGGTGATACAGTTCGGGGATGCGCATCCTGCTGGCCAAACATTGCTACAATGAATATTACTTCTGTATGCCCTTACGGGTATTGGAATGGCGACACAACGTGGACAGACCATTGGATTAATAATATAATTACTTATCTTGCTGATACAGCAAATGCAGCGATTGATGGAATGTTGATTGACCAATTGGGTGCAAGAGTTTCTGATCAGGGAAGTAATTTCGGATATAAATTTGACCTGAATTATGACGGAGTTGAAGAAAACACTTCTTATGTTGATTCTTTATGGAGAGCCGGAGCATGGTCTATATTGGAGCGATTGCACACAGTTTTCCCAAATAAAATTTTATTAACGGAACATGAAACATGGGCGTATAATTATGCTCAGGGAAGAACTTTTAACGGATGGCCATGGCTGCAAACCGATGGAGGAGTTTTTGGACAGAGCGGAGGCTGGGTTGCTTCTATGAAGCTTTATAGCGCATGGAATAACGTAGCTCATTACAGCCTGATTCATGGAGGAACATCGCTTGCCGACAGCAATAATTATAATTATATGCGATTTTCACTTGCCTCCTGCCTGATGGGTGATGGATATTTTGCTTTTGACGCCGGCGATGAAGCCCCTGCTCTCTGGTGGTTTGATGAATACTCCGTTGATACGTCAGGAATTGCAACAAATAATTATACCTGTAAAGGATGGCTGGGAATACCGTCAGGAAATGCTTATCCTGTATCGTCCGATTCGTTGGTATGGAGGCGTGATTTTGCGCATGGAACAGCTTTGGTTTCCTATTTACCGCACAACGATTCGCTATGGATTGACCTTGACAGCAATTATGCACGGATTATAGGTGTAACAGATACTGCTCACAATACAGGTGATATTTTAAATGGAATATGGATGAGAGGTATTGACAGCCCCGGACGCGGACACGGAGAAATATTATTTAAAAAAAATATCATCACAAATTGTACAACTCTTCTTTCTGATGATTCACATGTTCAGATAGAAGTATACCCAAATCCTTCATCAGATAAGATTACAATTGAATTACAGGGTGTAACTGATTTTCAAAATACCAAATTTGTGCTTTATGATGGTATTGGCAGGGAAATGAAAAGAATGAAAATAAATAAATCATTAACGATATTAGAACAAAATTTTCCGAGCGGTATGTATTTTTATCAGGTGAAAAATAATAAACAATTTATTTCATCAGGGAAACTCATAGTACAATGACGATACAAACAAATCCCAACGCATTTGCACACACATTTTGCAGCCTCTCAAAACAATGCTCAAACCAAAGCTGCAAAAAGAGTGTGCAAGCCAACGCACCCGACAGTGCAAAGACAGATGCAAACTTGACATGACACGACTTCGGAAAGACAGAAGGGCAGCCGATAACACGGGGTTAGTGCAATTGCCGATGAAGTGCGACTTTTAGCGTTAGTGTTTCAATTTAAAATTTGTGTAACTTGACAAGATAGTGTTTCAAAATTCGGCAACTGCACCAACCCCCAACCGTTATATGCAACCAATAGAAACGACACGATTTTAACTTTAATAAACAAAATAATAATTAAAAGTGAGGAGTCAGCACTATAATCACTGACGAAATTAAAATGAGAAAATTTACAATTATCTTGACAGTTTTAATTGCAATGACAATTAAGGCAAATGCACAAATCCCGAACAGCGGATTTGAAAGCTGGACAAATTTTGGTGCTTATGAAGACCCGATACCTTGGGGCTCTACAAATTCCTACTCAACGGGTCCGTTTTATCCTGTTACAAAATCAACAGACCATTATCCTGCCGGATATGGCAGCTATTCTGTAAGAATGGAGAACAACACAGCTCTTTCGCCAAATTATTCCGGAAGGGGATATATAAGTACAGGAGTACCACCACCAAGCCCTGATTTTCCGGTAACCGGACACCCTACAAGTTTAACGGGCTATTATAAGTTTGCCCCGCTAAACGGCGATACAATGCTTATACAAATACAATTATATAAGAACGGATTGTCTGTTTCCTATGGAGAATTTACCTATGTGGCTTCTGCAACGAGCTGGACACCTTTCAGCGCTTCCCTTACAAACTATACAGATGCTGACAGCGGAAGTATTTTTATTGCCGCTTATTATGCAAATGGCTACAATTGCCTGCCTCGTGGTAATTCCGTTTTGTATGTTGATAATCTTAATTTCGATAATCTTATTACTTCTATTTCGAATCTGACTTCAAAAAACAATTTATTCGATTTATATCCCAACCCTGCTTCTGATATTGTAACTTTGAATATAGAAAACCTGAACAATGCTGACTTGACATTAAATATTTACAATGTAATTGGTAATCTGGTTAAATCGGAAATGCTGAAACAAAATAACAAACAAATTAATATCGGGGATTTAAGTAACGGAATTTATATGGTTGAAATCAAATCTAAAGAATGGTCGGAAAATCAAAAATTAATAATTCAAAGATAATATTGGCAGCATATAACAGCGTGTAGCTTCAATTGCCGAGATAGTGCGAGTTTTAGCATTTCTGCATTTAATAAACGTATATGTAACTTGACAGGACAGTGCATTGAAATCGGCAACTGAAGCTACACGCAAAACGTTACCAGCAAGCGTAAAAAGACAGAAACGACAGTAATAAAATAGAAAGTAAACCATTGTGAAAGGACAGAAAGAAAATGAAATATTGACAAGACAGAAAAACCGACACTCAAGCCGACCCGATGTTTTTTATTTTTTTACCCACCGCACTTTTTTAAAAACAATTTTAGCCAGCCGCACATTGGCACATTTGCCTTTGCCCCAACCGCACAAGCCAACGCAAGGGCAAAGTCAAAAGAGCCAATTTTTCTAACCCGCAAGAAAAACAATAGTAATAAATAGTATATTTGTACTTTAATTTTAAATCAAAAATAGTATTAACAATTTTAAAAAATAAGGACAATGGCAAAAGTTAAAAACATTAATGGTACTTCTGACAACACTTGCAAATGTGGAAGTTGGCTAAAGCATTGGGAAAAATTTAGTGGACAAACAACTCAATACTGTATTGAAAAATCTTGTACAAAGAAAGATTTAGTTGGTGCTCATGTGCAAAAAGATAATTCAACAGATATGAGTTGGTATATTATTCCTCTATGTAGTTTTCATAATCAAAGTGAGGGTGTATTAGAGATTTCAGACAATTATAAGTTAGTTTCAGCTAATAAAAGCGAAACTTGCGAAAAGAAATAATTATTAAATTGTATTTTTGACCTGATTTTTTATAAACAATGTTCAATCTATATGCTTTAAAAATATCAAATTACAAAAGTTTCGGCTTTGACACACAAGAGCTAATTTTTCAATCAAATAAAATTGTTCTTATTGGAAAAAACAATGCTGGAAAAACAAATATAATTACTGCTTTAGATATTCTAATAGGTAGCAGACATCCAAAGTATATTAATATTGATGAAAATGCTTTTAACGATATAACTAAACCCATAACTATTGAACTTACAATACTCAGTACCGATATAAATGACATCTATTTAATTGCATCAGCAGCTAAAAAACATCAAGATAAATTTTACAGCGATTTTAAAAAAGATAAAAACCCAACAATAAAATTTTCATTTTCACAATCGGTAAAAAAAGAAATAAATGAAAGTGAAGATGAGCCAGAAGATAAAACAGAAAAGTTTTTTATTGAAATTGCAGGATTAAAAGTTTATCAAAAAATAGCTGAAATAAGAAGTCAAATAATCAAGCAAATCACAGCTATACCTACGAGAAATGCAAAAGATGATTTAACGGCATCCACTTGGACAAGTTATGGAAATTTAATGAAATCCGTTTTAGAAAACTCCCCAGCATATCCTCAAATATCAACTGCCTTAAACAATTTAAACAACTTGCTTTTAACTGCTTTAGAAAATGAAAGAAAAGATCTATTAAATACATCACAAACCCTAACTTTTATTGATGATTTAAAATTTCAAATCACAAAAGAAAATAAACCCTCAGAACTTCTCAGAAATCTTGAAATATTTGTTTCTGAAAATGGTATATTTAATCATATAGACACCGTTGGAACTGGAACTCAAAGTGCCATAATAATTGGCATACTTGAATTGGCATTAAAATATAAAACAACAAACACAAAATGTTTTGTTATAGAAGAACCAGAAATTTTTTTACACCCTTTAGGAATTAGGTATTTAGGACAATTATTTGGTAATTATTCCGCTCATAAGATTAATCAAATAATACTTACAACACACTCACCTATATTATTATCGTCTTTTCACCCGATAGAAATAGCAAGAATTGAAAAAGTGCAAGGGAAATCTGTAATTATTCAACTACCACACGACTTTACTGACACAAAAAATAAAATTGAGAGAACATTTAATAGTAAAAATGCTGAAATGTATTTTGCAGATTTGGTTTTATTAGTTGAAGGGGAAAGCGATGAAATTATGTTAAACCGAATAAGTGAAAAAGTAATAAATAAAAAAGGTGAAAGTTTAAATTTTCTTAAAAAAGGTGTTAGCGTTGTAGATATAAAAGGAAAAGCGAACATTACCTCTTTTATCAAAATACTTGATAGCTTTAAAATAAAATACAAAGCAGTTTTAGATAATGACTTTTTATCAGTAAGAAATCATTATGAAACATTGTGTGATTATCTTGGTATTAACACACAACAAGATATTAATACTATCCGAAAAGAATTATTTAGCAAAGGAATTTACATATTCAGTTGTGGTGAAATAGAAGATTTAATTCCAAACCCTATAATAAGTAATTTGGCAGAAATTTCAATTGAGGAAGTTATCAATTTAAAAAATCAATACGAAAAGACATCAGACGCATTCAAAAAAATATTTGGGTATGGAAAACCTGAATATGCCTATACGATTTCCGATTATTATTTATTGCAACCATATTCACCATTTGACAGAATTATAAAATGGGTAGTAGGGAGCGAAAAAATACAATCTCAAATTTCTTTAATTCCAGTAACTGATGATGAACTCTTTTAATCAAAATAAATACCCAATATGCCCGAAATAAATTTCAAATCCAACATTGAGACACTGCTCAAAACAGATAAGCGACTTGTTGATGAAAACAAGGAACTCAACCTGACTGCAATCAGAGACCTTGCAGACAAGTTAGACGAGCAGTTAATCCAGTTGCTTCTAAACAACAAGGAAGCGAAAGAAAAATTCTTTTTGAAAATAAAAGATGTTTTGGTTTTCAGGCACACCGATTTTAAATTTTTTCTTGACGAAAATAAAATTGACAACTCATACACCGCTTATGAAAACAAAATCGGATTGAGCAGTAATAGCCGACTTCTGAAAGAAAGCGGAGAGGTGGTATTGAATTTTCCTTATAAAGATTGCGTGCTTGAAGGTGGACAAACCACTGAAGAAGGAACAGATGAATTTTTTGAATACAACAATGAAGAAGAAAAATATGAATTGTACGAAGCCACACGCAAAGAAATATTTTTTAATGAAGTACTTGCACAAGATGAAATTGACCGCCTTGAAGAACCCAAAGCATTTACCAACATAAAAAAATATATTGCGAAAGGTGAAGAAAACTTAAAAGAATTTGCAAGAAATAAAGATGGAATAATTACCGATAATCTTTTAATAAAAGGCAATAATTTACTTGCACTTCATTGTTTGAAAGAAGAATTTTATGAGCAGGTAAAGCTAATTTATATTGACCCACCTTATAACAGAGACGCAGATGCGTTTTATAATGATAAGTTTAAAAACTCAACTTGGTTGACTTTTATGAAAAACAGGTTAGAAGTTGCAAAAGAATTATTACGAGATGATGGATTTATTTTCATTCAAATAGACGATTTTCAACTCGCTTATCTTAAAATACTTTGTGATGAAGTTTTTTCTCGTGAAAAAGCAGTTAATATAATTGCAGTTAAAATGAGTGAAACTTCGGGTCTAAAAATGTCGCATGTAGATAAGAAACTACCAAAAATTAAGGAATTTTTATTAGTATATAAAAAAAATAATGCTTCACGTTTAAATCCAATAAAAATTAAAAAAGAAACACAAGGTAATAAATTAGATGATTATTTGAAATACTATAAAAAGGTAATTGAAAACATTGATGAGCCAGTTGAAAAATGGAAAATATCTTCTATTTCAGACTACCTGAAAAAGCAAGGTAAAAAAACAGACGAAGAGTCAATTAAGAAATTTCAGCTTGAAAATGCAGAAAGAGTTATTTATAGAACTAACAATGCATCATTCGCAAATCTAAAAGTAAAAGGTACTTTAGCTTTAGTAAAATCAAAACAGGGGCTTGATTATGTTTGGTGGGAAGGCAAACAAATGCTTTTCCTATCAGATTATATTGATGAATATGTCTGTGATTTATGGACAGATATAAGTACGATAAATTTAAATAAAGAAGGTGGAGTTGATTTACAGAATGGAAAGAAACCAGAAAAATTATTAAAAAGAATTATTGAATTAATAACAAAAGAAGGCGATTTAGTTATGGATTACCATTTAGGCAGCGGTACAACTGCTTCTGTTGCTCTTAAACTAAATAGAAAATTTATTGGAATTGAACAATTAGATTATGGTAGTAACGACAGTTTAGTAAGATTGAAAGGAGTTGTTAAAGGTGATATATCTGGAATTTCAGAAGAAATTAATTGGAAGGGTGGAGGTTCATTCGTTTATTTGGAACTTGCAAAATGGAATGAAGAAGCCAAAGAAAAAATATATGAATGCAAATCGCTAAAAGAATTAAAGTCGCTTTTCAAGGAACTTTGCGAAAAATATTTTCTTCATTACAATGTAAGAGTAAAGGATTTTATTGAAGGTAACAAAGACAAGAAAATATCTGCAATAGTAGATGAAGAAAATTTTATTAAACTTCCTTTGCCAAAGCAAAAAGAAATGTTTGCAAAAATGCTTGACCTCAATCAACTCTATGTAAACGTAAGTGAAATGGAAGATAAAAAATTTGGCTTGTCAAAAGAAGATATTGTATTGACAAAAAATTTCTACAATCAAAAGTAAAGAGCGATGGATTTATTTATGACCGAGAAAAAATATTTGTTTGAAGTAATTGAAAGCACTGTAGGCACAAGGAATATTTCACGCATTGAAATTCCGACTTTCATTACTGATAATCTCAAATATCAATTATTTGATTGGCAGAAAACCGCACTGCAGTACTTTTTGTCTTTTGAAAATCAGGAAAATGATTTAAAGAAAATTAATGCACCCACCCATTTGCTTTTCAATATGGCGACAGGCACAGGAAAAACATTGCTGATGGCTGCACTTATTTTGTATTATTACAAAAACGGCTACCGTAGTTTTATCTTCTTTGTCAATCAAAACAACATTGTAGGAAAAACCGAAGAAAATTTAATCAATCCAACGCATACAAAATATCTTTTCCAATCAAAAATTATTATTGACGACAAAACCATTCAAATCAAAAAGGTAGAGACATTTTCTAAAAAGACCGATAACATTGAAATTATTTTTACTTCCATTCACAAACTTCACAACGCAGTTTATCTTGTAAAAGAAAACAGCCCCTATCTTGAGGATTTGCAGAAACGGAATATTGTAATGCTCGGTGATGAAGCCCACCACTTAAATGCAGACACCAAAAAGAAAAAAGGGCAAACCGAAATAGAATTAATAACCGAATTAAAAGAAGGAGCAAGCGAATCGGAAGTTGAAAAAAGTTGGGAACATACGGTAATACAACGCTTATTGAATAAAGACGGCAATCATAAAGACGAAGAAAATAAAAATATATTGCTTGAATTTACCGCCACCGTTCCGAAAGATAAATCCGTTGGAGAAAAATATCTTGACAAAACAATTATTCAGTTCCCTTTGGAAAAGTTTTTAGCAGCGGGCTATACGAAAGAAATCAATCTTGTTTCATCCAACCTTGACAAGAAGAAAAGAATTTTACAAGCGTTGCTCTTTAACTGGTATCGGTATAAAATTGGCTCAAAATACATTCCAAATTTCAAACCTGTAATTCTTTTCCGTAGCAAATTCATTGATGAATCCGAAAGCGACTACAAATTTTTTGTTGATATAGTAAAAAACCTGAAACCGCAGGACTTTAATTTTCTGGAACAAATAAAAAAAGATGAATTATTTAAAATAACGGAAACCTACGAAAAAGGGAAAAGCAGAATCATTGATATAAAAAGATTTATTGAAGAAGAAAAAATCAGCATCAAGGAAATTATTGATTACATACAATATTATTTCCGTGAGGTATTCTGCATAGTAACCAATTCAAAAGATAAGACGGCAAAAGGCGAAAGAGGTGGCGAAAAAACTACAGACGAACAAAATAAATTGCTAAACAGTTTAGAAGATAAAAACAATCATATCCGAGCCATCTTCACGGTAAAACGATTGACAGAGGGTTGGGATGTTCTCAATTTATTTGACATTGTAAGAATGTATGAAGGTCAGAATGTGGGCGGTTCAAATACAAAAACACCAGAAGCTACAACACAAGAAATTCAGTTAATTGGCAGAGGCGTAAGATATTTCCCTTTTAAATTTCAGGATAAAGAAGATAACAGAAGAAAATTTGACGGCATTCTTAACCACGAATTAAGAGTATTGGAAGAATTTTATTACCACAGCGATGATGAGCACAGATATTTAAGCGAACTCACAAGAGAATTAAAACGCCAAAAATATATTCCCGATAATAAAACGATAAAAAAGTTTGCTGTAAAAGACGATGAGCAAATTCAAACTTTTTTCAAATCAATTAAACTATGGAAAAACGAACAGATTGAAAATCCCACCAAGAGAAAATTAAGTTTGAAAGAAATAAAAGAGTCCTTTGATTTTTCACACAGAATAACGACAGCCATTGCCCACGAAACACGGGTAGAATTAAGCAAAGAAGAAGATACCACACGTTTGGCATTGGGTGATGATGAAGGAAAAGCATTGTTGCTCAATGGAAAACCACCAACATTATCGCATTTTCAAAAACATATTGCAAGAAAGGCAATAAACATAAAAGCAAAAAAAGACAAATCAATTTTCAGATTTCAAAAACTGAAAGAAGAATTGAATATTGACAGCGTTGAAGAAATATTTGATGATAAATTTTTGGGGAATTTTCCGATTAAAATCACAGTACCTAAAAATTACAATTCACTTGACGATATTAATAATGAAGAACAATTAAAAATTCTTCTTCGCTTCTTTGACAGCGTTGAACTTCGCTTGAAAGAAGAATCAAATCCATACAAAGGAGATGAATTTAAACATAGAAGATTCAGTGAAATATTTGGAGGAGTAAAAGAAAAATCCGTTGAGGTAACAGTAGAAAATAAAAAACTGGAGGAAGAACTTGTAGGTAAACAATGGTATGTTTTAAACGGTTTCAACGGGACAAGTGAAGAAATAAATTTGATTCAATTCCTGAAAGACACGATGGGAAATTTGGAGGAAAATTATGAACAGGTATTTTTATTGAGGAATGAAGAAGTTTACAAAATCTTTGACTTTGATAAAGGCAGAGGTTTTCAGCCCGACTTTTTATTATTCTTGAAAGAGCAGGAAAAAAATCTATTTTATCAAGTATTTATTGAGCCAAAAGGTGATTGGGCAAAAGACAGCAGCGATGGTTTTACAGACAGCAAAGAGGGATGGAAAGAAAAATTCCTTCTGGATATTTGCAATAAATACGGTGATTCCAATATATTGAAAATTGAAAACAAGGATTACAAATTAATAGGTTTACCATTATACAATGAAAAAAATAGAAATGTCTTTGAAGAGAAATATAATATATTTTTAAAAAAGAAATAGCCATCGTATTTGCAAGCACATTGCCAAAGCCCCACAAGCCAACGTTACAACCAAAGCTTTGTCAAAGAGCTTGCAAAGCCAACCCAGAGAAAAATTGTTTTTAAAAAATTTCCTGCCCCTTAAGAAAAAAATAAAAAACGCAAACGCACAAACCGACACGGACAAGAAAGTAAAATGACAATGACACGGAAACTCAATATTGACAATGGTTTACAAGGACAAATGAAAGAACGCCAGCTGGTAACAGGCGGTTGCTGTCAGTGGCGGGACAATGGCTCGTTTGACAATGACGTGCATATTGAAACCTTTGTTCTTCGTGGAAATTTTTGTGGTGAAATCGCCACCGAACAGCAACCGCCAAAACGTTAGCGTTCATTGGAAGAAATATTTTACTAAATTTGACATAAATAGAAAATATGAAAAAAATTACATTATTATTATTGATAATTTTTGCTATTGCAAAAACTCAATCGCAAAATTTCCAAATCAGTTTTACAGGAAAAGGAGCAAGTACAACTGTTGACTCGGTGAAAGTTGAAAACCTGACGCAGTGTACCGATACAATCATTGGAGGAAGTGATATTTTGCATCTAACAGGAGTGGTTGGAATAAATTCACCAAACTCCTTTGTAAATAATACTTTGCAAATATATCCCAACCCAATTACGGGCAATTGCACCATTGGATTTGATGCAACGGCTCAAGGCTATGCAACATTAAACTTATATAACGTTTTAGGTAAAAGAATTATACAACTGCAGGAATTTCTAACAAAAGGGAAACATACTTATAGTCTGAATGGAATTCGTAGTGGCGTTTATTTCCTGACAATAGAATCTGACAACTATTGCTATAAATCTAAAATTATTAGTAATAATACATTATTGAGTACAACAGTTATCAAGCATATCGAAACAACAAGCTTAAATGACCAACAAATTATTACTTCAAATATTGAAAAGCAAAATAGATTGAAAAGAGAAAAATCTTTAATAATAGAAATGCAATATACAACTGGAGACAGATTGAAATATACAGGATATTCTGGAGGAAAATATCGTACTATACTTATGCAAGTTCCAACCATTAGCCAAACAGATACATTTAAATTTGTTTATTGTGCTGATGCTGATAGCAACCATTACGCTGTGGTACAAATAGGCACACAAATATGGATGGCAGAAAATTTAAAAACCACGAAATACAATACTGGTGTATCAATAGGAACAACCACCCCTGCAACATTAGATATATCAGGTGAAGCTACACCAAAATACCAGTGGGCTTATGGTGGTAGCGAAAGTAATGTAGCTACTTACGGCAGGTTATATACTTGGTATGCAGTAACCGACAGCCGTAATATAGCTCCTGCCGGCTGGCGCGTACCAACCGATGCCGAATGGACAACACTAACAACCTACTTGTTAGGCGTAAGTGTTGCAGGTGGTAAATTGAAAGAAAATTGCTCAACGCTTTGGGGTTGCCCAAATACAGGAGCAACCAACGAAAGCGGGTTTACAGCCCTTCCGGGTGGCTACCGCTTCAGCAATGGAAGTTTCAGCGTCATTGGCTACAACGGTTACTGGTGGAGTTCTACAGAGAGCAGTACAGACGTTGCCTGGTTCCGGGACATGAGCTGCAGTAGCAGCAATGTGAGCAGAGGCAACTACAGTAAGCTCTATGGCTTTTCTGTGCGCTGTGTTAGGGATTTATAGACTATTTCCCTATTTGATTATTTAAGGGTATGGGGCTATGCCCCATCGAATTTTATTTTAGAAAATTATGATAAAATGGAAAAAGAGAGAAGAACCAACGAAACGCTAACAAAGGCTATATGCCATAAGGGTTTCGGAGGTAATTCAATTGTTCTTCCCCGCATAATAATTTATGCTTGTGGACAGTTTTGTAGCCCGCAATCCCTTACGGCACATAGCCTCAACCGTTACCGCCAATGCCTCCACACCTCAACACAGGGCAACTTTGCGAAGTGGCAAAGTTTAAATCCTGTGTTGCCTGTTGATTGGCGGTAACGGCTCGGTGTTGCGCTCCCACTAATGAAAAAGTGTGTAGCATGGCACTGGCGGTAACATTGTGTTGCCACAAGTCTTTTACAACCATTTGCACTCTGCCAACCAACTTTTTCATTCCTCTGTTCTTTTTAATTAAGTATTTTTAAAACCCTACCGCACCGATTTTTTCAAAATCGTTAAGTTAATTTATGCTGCTCTATTTATTATTCGTGATTGTTTTTGAATACGTCTAATTTTTTTAGCGTGTTTTCTTTTTTTACTTTCAATCTTATTTTTATGAATAAAATTACAAGTTCCTTTTGCGTGATGTTCAAATGGATTTTGAATTTCATGTTTTATCTGTTCTTCCGGTTTTGTAGGAATAAGA
>Ga0265292_1002240_pt1 | contig 13927 bp, 10 predicted proteins | sample Munlanlewell296A_FD_189080 | JGI IMG/M metagenome (GOLD analysis project Ga0265292, IMG submission 189080) | Leachate microbial communities from a municipal landfill in Southern Ontario, Canada - Leachate well 296A | ecosystem: Engineered > Solid waste > Landfill > Unclassified | place: Canada...
AATCCTGTCGAAATAGGGAACATCATTTCCATAAGCATGTCGCTGACCAGGTAACATCATGAAATCAAATCGTTTATTTGCCGCAATAAGTGCATCAACGACTCTTGCGGTTGAAAAAAGAGAGAAGCTGAACATGATAAGAAAAAGCAGCAGACGTTTCATATGAATTAAATTAGGGTTATTATCTTTAGGGTGTGTAATATAAACTTAATTATTATTAGTATAAAAATTATTGATTATTAAATTAATAATTCATTATTATTGTGCATTTTTTTTTATTACACACCCTTTATCAAATAAAATAAAAATTATTCTGATAATAATAATTAATGAATAAGATACTGCCTGTTTTGCTAGTCTCTCTCTTTTTATGCCGGATTATTAATTCTCAAACTACAGAAAATAAAGGGAAGCCGATTGCTGAAATTTTTACTGATTTTCACTACAATCTTAATGATACGGCACAAACAACAGGTTTCGGATTAAACAGGGCTCACTTTGGTTACAATTATCTCCCAGGAGGTAATTTTTCTGCTACAATAATTGTTAATATCGGGAGTCCGGAAGAACTTACGTTGGGATCAAAGCACCGCAGGTACGCTTATTTCAGGGAAGCATCCATCTCCTGGTCAAAAGACAATCTCAATATCTACTTTGGGATTACAGGCACACGACTTTTTGATTTTCAGCAAAAATTCTGGGGAAAAAGATATATCGCAAACACATATCAATCAATTAACGGATATGGTTTTGTAGCAGATCTTGGCCTGGCAATGGATTATAAATTCAATGATATTTTAAGAGCTGATTTTACATTAATGAACGGAGAGGGTTATTCGGAACTTCAACTAGATAATAGCGTAAAGACCTCTGCAGGTTTAACAATTACACCTGTTAAACAGTTCGCAATAAGACTATATGGGGATGTAACCAGACCACAAGAGATATTGCAATACACTCTGATTGGATTTGCCGGATTTAAAAATGAGATAGTAACGATCGGAGTTGAAGCAAGTTACAAATCAAATCTTGATATGATCGGAGGACATCATGCCTGGGGCTTATCAGGAACCGGTGCAATCAGTATTTCCAAAAAGGCAGAAATCTTCGTACGATATGATTATTCCTCTTCAGTAATAGTACCAGGTGATATTATTCAATGGAATTACCAAATGGATGGAAGCTTCGCAATAATTGGAGTTCAGTATACGTTCAGCCAGAATGTAAAAATGGCTCTGAATTACCAGGGTACGTATCCTTATAGTCCTGGCAGACAGATTACTGATGCAATTTTCCTGAATGCCCTATTCAAGTTTTGAAAACGAATTCTCTTCCGGCTTTTAGCGCTTTCAGATTGACTTCAACAACCTCTTCACCTTTTCGTCCAAATAGTTTCCTGATTGCATCTTCGAGACTTTCAAAAGACATTTCAATAAACGGGGACGCAGCTCCCAGAATAACAATATTACCGGAGCGTGCTGATCCTGCTTCCCTGGCTATTGCATCTGCGTCGATAATGATATGGTTTTTAATCTTTTTTATCTCTTTTATTATCTCATCTACTGGTGGATAGTCAGGTATATTATTAAAAGGGGTTGAGTTGGTTACCAGCCAGCCGTCTTTTGAAAGCCATGGAAGATATCTCAATGATTCCATCGGTTCAACAGAGATTATCAGGTTTGCTTTCCCATAAGGGATCAGATCAGAAGAAACCGGCTTATCGGAAAGCCTCAGATGCGACTGAACATCTCCACCTCTCTGGCTCATTCCGTGAACTTCCGACTGCTTGATAAAGAGGTTATTCGCAACCGCAGCCAAGCCAATAGTAGCTGCAATTGACAAGATACCCTGTCCTCCTACTCCTGATAATATAATGTCATTCTTCATTTTAATTCTTTTTGGGGTTACTCGTTTGAACCTTCTGATCTTTTTCTTTTTGTGGCTGTCTGAATGCACTCGCGTGAAGCAATAATTACTGAAACACCTTTATATTCAAACTCCTCTTTCATTATACGTACGTTTTCCTCATGATTCTTACGTAATGGAACTATAATTTTCAGATGCTCGCATGCTACTCCAATACCTTCACAGATTTGTTCGATCCTACCGGTAGCCTGCGACTGCTGACCACCAGTCATCCCTGTTGTTGAATTATCAGATATAATGATAGTTACTGATGAATTTTTCACAACAGCATCAAGCAGACCTGTCATACCGGAATGGGTAAAAGTTGAATCACCTATCACGGCTACCGAAGGGAATAAGCTCGCGTCGGCTGCTCCCACCGCCATAGTCACTGAAGCACCCATATCGACACACGAATTTATAGCATTATATGGAGGCAGAGCTGCAAGGGTATAACAACCAATATCTGAAAATACCCGTCCCGGACCATAAGGTTTCACAGCTTCGATTAAAGAATTGAACATATCGGCATGTCCGCAACCCTTGCAAAATGATGGCGGTCGCATTTTAACAAGTGACGGAACCTCTTCTCCATAACTGGCCGGTAAACCAAGGGCTTTTGCAACAATAGCGGGGTTTAGTTCACCATCGCGGGGCACTGTTCCATCAAGCCTGCCATAAATTTTTATTCCATTATCCAGAATTCCTCTTAAAGCTTCTTCAATAAGAGGGGCTCCCTCCTCAAGGATGAGAACCTCTTTACACCTGTCGGTTAGGTCTTTAATAAGATCTTTTGGAAAAGGGTAAGCCGAGATCTTCAGAACCGGAAAATCATCAACAGTGCCTGCAATATTCTCCATCAGGTAGTTATAAGCTATTCCACAGGCAATTATCCCAAGATCTCTTTTCCTGCCATCTTTAAAAGAGTTGTATTTTGAAATTCTGATGTCATATCTTAATGATTCATAAGATGACAGTAAAACTTTGTACTTTTCCCTTGCAATTGAAGGAAGAAGAACAAACTGAAGAGGATCTGAAGGCAGGGATAGTTTTTTTTCAGGAAGGACTTCTTTTAACAGAACACTTGCCCTTGAATGAGCAAGGCGGGTAGTAATCCGGAAAAGAACCGGAAGTTTATATTTCTCAGATGCTTCAAAAGCATCAAAAATCATTTCATACGCCTCCTGCTGATCAGATGGTTCAAAGCAGGGGACAAATGCGAACTTCCCATAGAACCTTGAATCCTGTTCGTTCTGGGAGGAATACATGGAGGGATCATCAGCCGAGACTACAACAAGGCCGCCATTTACTCCTGTCAGTGCAGAATTAATAAAACCGTCGGCAGCTACATTCAGGCCAACATGTTTCATGGCAACCATAGCCCTTTTACCAGCGTAAGACATACCAAGAGCAGCCTCCATGGCAGTTTTTTCATTTGAAGACCACTCTCTGTGTACTTTACGGTCAGAAGCATCTTTTGATGATTGGATATACTCCATTATTTCGGTGGAAGGAGTTCCGGGGTAAGCATACATCCCGCTCAAACCTGCATCTAAAGCAGCTTGAGCTATCGCTTCATCACCCAATAATAGTAGTTTTTTCATCATAATATAATTGTTTTTAATGGTATGATGCAACTCGCATGTCTAGGATTATGTTAATCAAGAGTTAGTGTTTGTAAAACATGCTCGGTTCATATAGGGTTTTAATAATTTTCTGTAAAAATAATGATATTGAGTTATTAGGTTATCAGGTTTTTGTGAAATCAGATAGAATGGTCTGAATTTAATGCAACAAATATTGAAATATTTTCCATATTTAAAAATGACGAATAAATTAAATATAATATGAGTATCGGAAATCATTAATTGGGAATATCTATTATTAAATGACTTTAAAATATAGTTAAATGTTTTACCGTTACACTCAATAATGTTTATTTTGCATACGCAACTCGATTTCACCAGATAAAAACACAGTTCTAATTGAACAGACTTTTTTATACAATCGCATTCTTCATCCTGTCTTTTCTCAGCGTAGATGGTCAGACAAATGAAACAGAGAGATTCGTCCAGGTAAGCGGGATTATCACTGACGAGTCATACATGCCTGTACCAGGTGTTGCGGTTATCTCCAAGAAACTCCGCAGGGGAGCCGTAAGTGAAAGAACAGGTATCTATTCCATAACAAGCACCCCGGGCGATACTATATTTTTCAGAGCTTTAGGATTCAAAAGATATCATACAATTATTCCTGTGGCTTATGAAGAAAAACATTGTAAAGTTGATATTGTCCTGGATATTGATACTATTTCGATTGCAGAAATAACGATTCTACCATGGAAGAGTTATAATGAGTTTATTAAAGACATGACGAAAGAACGTCCTGTTGATCCTATTATTGAAAATATGAATGATAACCTTGCTTCAATTTATGTGGCTGTTGCAAATCAAACCGGGGTAAGAGTCTCACCTGAAGCTGGTTACAGATATGCTATGGAACAGAATTTCAGTGCCATGTCGACAAGGAACCAATATCCTGTCAATAACCTTCTAAACCCATTTGCCTGGGCGAAATTCATTAGCGGGGTTAAGAACGGATTATTTAAAAATCAGAAGTTCAACAAACCTGTTAACGCCAAGGTCAGAAAGAAGATCAGGAAAACGGGAAGCAAATAATCAGCCTTTTCTGTATGAAAAAGTATGAAGGGAGATTGGTTGGTATTCTGGGTACAGTAATAATTCATCTTATTGCCGGAATAATATTCATGTCATTTCAGATCAAATCATTACAGAAAGATTTATCGGATGAGTTCGTAGTCGAATTTACCCCTGTAGAGGAGTCGGAGATAAAGGAGAAGCTGATTGAATTACCTGCAACTTCTATTGAAAGGATTCTTAAAGGTGACGATGAGATGCTGAATATTGCACGAAATCTCGCCAACAAATCGGAAGAGACGATTGATCCTTTTGATTATATCGACATGGTGAAGGAGGAACTTATTAAAAGCGGGAAACTCGGAATTGACAATTATATCGATGAGCAGAAGAAGATGGATGAAATGAAAGCTGACGAAAAACTTGCATTTGAGAATGATACTGTCGGAAAAAATGAAAGTGACAAGCCCAAAGAATCGCAGGAGATGGCTGCAAATTACAAAGGTCCGACAAGAATCTATTACAATCTGGCTGGCCGTAACCACATGTACCTTCCCATTCCTATATATAAATGTCAGGGATCAGGGAAGGTGGTTCTTTCTATTGATGTCAATCAGAAAGGAATTGTTGAAAAAGCACTGATAATTGCAAATGAAAGCACCACTTCCGACCCGTGTCTTATTGAAACGGCAGTAACAACAGCTTTAATTTCGAGATTCAACCCTGATGTCAACTCCCCAAAAATTCAGACTGGAACTTTGTCGTATCACTTTGTGGCGCAGTAGCTGATTTGATTGTCTTGCGCTTCGCGCTGTCTTGAGGTCTTGCGGTCGTTAGTCTTAAAAAAACACATGATTACCTGTTAAAGTATTCGTTTAAAGTGAGTTTTAAAGGTACAGGAAGAGAATAGCTAAAAAGATCATATTCCGGCCATGGTTTAATCTGCGATACTACCCTGTACATCATATTATTGATGTAGGAATAAATTTCAGGACCATTCCATGCACTTGAGTTAAACAGGACAACCCATGAAATTCCATCAGATTGTCTTTTCATTATACCGGTGCTGCCAGGGAATGAACCTGTTCTCCACCATGTACCGTTAAAAATTGTAGTCTTCCATCCCACCGGTGCAAAACCGTTGTTATTATCGGTCATAAACCTTATGCTCTGATCACTGAGTATATCCGGTCTGGTTTTGAAACCATCAACAGCAAGCATCAAACGCATAAGATCAGGAGCAGTAGCAAGCCAGGCTCCGGCACCGCCAAGGGCCCTGATATCATTTCCTCCGTAACTTGGTGTAACCAACTCTCCCGTACCATAGATTGACGGTTTGAGTACCACGCCGGAAGGTTCGTAGTAGGTAACCTCGAAGGGGTTCTTCTCAGAAGGCAAGTTACCGGCAATTTTCATATCATAAATACCAAGAGGCTCTAAAATTGCCCGCCTGCAATACTCTTCATACGACATTCCTGATAATTTTTCAATTATCAGTCCAAGTATGCTGTATCCAAGGTTTGAGTATTCACGGCCGGTTCCGGGAGTATAATGGAGCCTTTTATCAAGGGCAAACCTCACAATTGTTTTAGTGTCGACAGGAGGTTTTATTCCCATTATTTCAGCTATCAATATCGGCATAAACATTTGATCGCCATACCTTTGAGTCCAGCCAGCCTCATGGCTTAAAAGATGTGCAACCGTTATACCATAAACTCTCTTGTCTTTCGGTTCACTGAAATATGGATCATTAAGAATTCCGTCCGGACTAAAAACGCTGTCGTTCAGAGATAATTTGCCCTCCTCCCGGAGCTTCATTATCCCGATTGCCGTAACCAGTTTTGAAATACTTGCTATCCGGAATTGACTATATGGTTGAGTTTTAGTCAAAGATGCAGTATCGGCGTATCCGAAACCTCTTGCAAAAATCAGTTTACCATCTTTTGATATAGCTACTGAAGCTCCTGCAATCGACCACTTCCGCAAAAAAGAATTTATTGTCTTTTCTGCAGTTGCAAACTCCTTCCCCGAAGAGTTGCTATTTGCGAGTCTTACATTCCGGGGTACAAGCTTGTCAATAATGACAACACTGTTTTCTTTTGCACCGGGGTTGAAACTCACCAATGAGACTAAAAGAGTAACCAACAATATTTTTCTTTTTCTGTTCAACAGATAATATATTTTTTCAGGAGCAAAAATAAAAAGTATTCCCTTTCACTCAGCAAGTATATCATAAATATTACAATAAAGAATTACAAATCGGGTTTTTGAAAAATATTTAATACTCTATTATCTATAAGTCATTAAAAAAAGAATCAAAAAATTAACTTTGTATCTATGTCGTCAATGAGGGTACTATTTATACGGAATATTTTTGTGTTTTCTATACTGTGTCTGTCTGCCAGAGTGCTTTCACAATCAACAGAAATAAACTGGGCATACTATGATACAACCAGTTACATTCCATCCTTTTATAAAGGTGCACTTGATTACAACCTGATGATAGCAGCATCAAAAGGATATTCTTTAGAGATTGAACGGCTTATCCAAAAAGGTGCTGAAATAAATGCTGAATCTGATGAAGGCGTCACCCCTCTTGTTTTTGCAGTTTCCAATAATCAAACACGGGTTGTCAATTTGCTTATAAAGTATGGCGCCGATGTGAATAAGATAACTTCAGAATTTGAAACTCCACTTCTTATTGCAGTAAAAAATCAGAATGAGGAAATTGCCGAAGCCCTCATCAGATCGGGAGCCAATATCGATTTCTCTGACAGATATGAAGCAACCCCACTTCATTATGCATCAATTTATGGATACTTTCAACTTGTTGACATGCTTCTTTATTATGAAGCATCAATTGATAAGAAAACAGTAGAGGGGACAACACCTCTGCTGGCATCAATATGGGCAGGATATGGGGATGTTGCTGATCTGCTGATTCAGAATGGTGCCAATATGGAGGCAAGGGATAATGAAGGATTTACTCCTTTCCTGATGGCCGTACTCAATGGCGACACGTTGCTGATGGATTTGCTGTTTAAAAAAGGTGTTGATATTTATGCAACAAATAATTCGAATCACAATGCATTAACACTCTCCATATTAGCTGGCAACAATGAAGCAACTGCATTTCTTGTAAGAATAGGAGACAAATGGGTTAAGCCAGGAGGAGATGCAGTAAATCCATATAGTGTCGCATCAAAGTACCGGAGAAGAGAGATCATCAATATCCTTGAAAAACATAATATTCCAGGGAAATTGAAGTATGAGATAGACCAGGTAGCTATAGGTGTCTCGTCAAGATTCTTCTTAAATGATATTTACTCCAGCGTAAGTCTTTCATTTAAAGAACCATATTTAAATGGAGGTTTCATTGCCGGTTGCGATATGAAATTATGGTACACCCGGGTTCTGGTGAAGGATTCGGAGCATTTGTTTTATCAATATATGGATAAAGGATCGGTTGCTTATGCAGGGTTATTTAAAGATTTTGCATTAACTGATCGTCTGGACAAATGTAATTTTGCATTTTCAACCTCTCTCTTAGCCGGTTATTCTTTTGGAAACAAGCTAAAAGGGACCCTTCTTACTCCCGGGAATAAATTCGTGGTTATTCCTTCCATCTCTCTGAAAATGACAAAAATGAATTTTTCTTTAAACTTAGGTCTCGAATACTTGAAAACTGAATTTTATCATAACGGGCCGGTCTGGCTCAGAATTGGCTGTTCATATAACCATTTTTTCGACAATGTCAGGACCAAGGTTAAAACGATAAAGTGGTATTAAGAATTATGCGAAAAATTCTAAGAATAATATTCCTTCTTATTTTAGTTATTTCCTTCTCCTGCGAAGAACATGGTCTTTTTTTTATTCTTTGTTCCGAATGCACTGCTGAAGAACCGCTGAAGGCCAACCTTGAAATAAAACTGTCGAGGGTTTATAATTACACAACTACAACAGGGAAAATATATGAAGGTAATCTGGAAGATAGTATATTATATAAAACATTCGAAACAACTGGCACCAAAACCAGTCTCTGGGTATCAATAAATAAAAAATATACTGTTACTGCAAGGTATTATATTTCGGAAAACTGGTATTATGTTGTTAACTCTGTTACACCCAGGGTCAGATATGACAAGGAGAACTGTAATGATCCATGTTATTTCGTTTACGATAGGGTTGTTGATCTCAGGTTGAAATATACGAAATAAAGGTGCTGGGTGCTGGGTCCTGGTACTAACCCACTCTCGATTTCGTTTTTTAACACTCCCTGATAAATATATTTATTTGAAATTTGGAAGTTGAATTTCCAAATATCAATCTTTATTTACTATCTTTGCTAAATTCTGATTTGCCAATATGACTGTTAATGACCTTACAAAAGGTATCAGTTTATAATGCAAGGAATTTGATAATATGTTACTGATAAAAAATTTGGCTTAACATCAAATGATTAAACGCTATTTGTATTCCGAATTAAATTTCTCCATGGAGAAGTTTCCTGTTGTTTGCATAACAGGACCTCGCCAGTGTGGTAAAACTACATTGGCTAAATTCATTTGTTCAGAACGGGGGAAAGACTATGTTTATCTGGATTTGGAAAAGTTGGAAGACTATAGGCGAATTCAAGAACCCGGACTTTTTTTTCAGGATAATCGCGAAAAACTTATTGTAATAGATGAAATCCAGCGTCAGCCTCAATTGTTTCCTGAAATTCGTGCCGAAGTAGATACTGATCGCCGGGCGGGAAGGTTTTTAATTCTTGGTTCAGCCAGTCCCGATATTATTCTTAATACATCTGAAACATTAGCAGGTCGTGTGAAATATATAAACCTGCATCCATTCATATTAAGTGAACTTAATAAAACAGACTGGAAAGATTTGTTTTTTTGGGGAGGTTTTCCAAATGTAGTTTTAGATAATGATACTCTGTTTCGTAAAGATTGGCTTGATAACTTTATTTACACTTACCTTGAACGTGACTTACCAATGCTGGGATTAAAAGCTTCTCCTGTTCAGATCCGGAGACTATGGGAAATGCTTGCTTATCAGGCCGGCAATTTGCTGAATTCATCATCTCTTGCACGTTCTTTGGGAGTATCTAATCACACGGTAAATGCTTATATGGATTATCTTGAAGGTGCTTTTATGATCTATAGAATCAATCCATTCGAAATAAACATTGGCAAGCGAATTGTTAAATCAAAAAAAGTATTTATAGCTGATACAGGTTTGCTTCATCGATTGTTAAGAATCGATAATTACAATCAACTAATGAGTACTCATTTGGCAGGACACTCCTGGGAAAATTTTGTGCTACTCCAAATACTCCCGTTAATCAGGAAAAACTGGAATATATGGTTTTACCGGACACATACAGGCGTTGAAGCTGATCTGGTTTTGGGCAAAGGCCTTAAACCTGAAATATGTATAGAAATAAAACTCTCGTCTACACCCACTGTAACCCATAGTTTTGCAACTGCAATAGACGATTTACAGACAACGAAAAACTATATTATTGTACCAAGCGGAAAGAAGTATCGCTTAAGAGAAGACATTACGGTTTGCAGTATCAATGATTTTCCGGAATTGATCCTACAGAATTGAAATCAACACAACCGCATGAATTACCTTTATCCTTGAACTTTTGTTTTTTCCCTTTTGTCTTTTATCTTGAAATTGTCATGTTGTATTGGATGAGGCTTTGGGATAGGAGTCCATACATTCTATGTTATGCCAGAAAATTATCAGATTATTTTCTCTAATCCCTCTTTTATTATATTTTTGAATGTGTTTTAAAAATCTACAGATATGAAAAAGAGTTGTTTAATAGTTTTTCTTTTGTCATCGTTATTATCATGCACCCGGAACGATAAAAACGTAGGGCCCGGAAATTCAATTGCACCCCGCGTTAAGAGGCAAGTCATGGAAATTGCAATCGATTATGCCAGGGATAAATTTAAAGAGTCAAAAAAAACGGTTGCGAAGGATGGTATTATTACTATAGGTGATAACCAGATAAGTTATGTTATTGACCATTTAAATTATGTTATTGACCCTGCAAGAATATTAGTAGGGCTAATTGACGATGATTCGAATAAAGATGCAATAGTGTCAATCGCTTCTTATAAAGGTCAATATCTGGTTCTGACCGAGCATCTGATTCTTATTAAAACAGATGGTAAATTCATGCTAAACAGGGTTATAGAATCCGACATGAAGATCATGGGAATAAAAGAGAGGGTAATAACTGCCGAAATTTCAACACACTCACCTGATTCTCCTTTGTATAATTGTTCATCCTGTAAAGAGATAGTAAATTATCAATTCAGGGGGGGCGATCTGATCAGAATGGAATAGCATGGGTATGTTCAAACACAGCAACTTTTGCCCTGTTGATGCCTGCCACAATAAGGGATGTGTCTCCCTCGAAATAAATTAATGACTCTATCATTCCCTGAAGCAACAGGCCACTTTCAGATGGTGTCAGGACTTTAAAAGTTGTCTTACCCGTATCACCGTTTTTCCCATTATTCATAAGTACTATTCCCTTATTTGCGTCATAATATCCTGTTGCGACATTATAAGTATAATCATTACCCGCGAGAATGACATCAGGATATTTATCGCCGTTCAAATCATTAACAATCATCTTTTTAATTGGTGAAACCTGGAGTGGTAAAGGCAATTTTTCCCACCTGAATCTGCCTATGTCATTCCAGATGATATAGCTTGAAGTGGTGTTAACTTCAAGTTTTAATTCAACTCTTTTCAGCAAGACCTCATTAAGTATATCATTAATACCCATAAAGCTGAATTCGGTATAATTATTTGATATTTTGCTAAAGTATTCAGATTGTGAACGCAACTCATCGAAGTAGTTGACAGGATACTCCTTCATTCTCCCTTCAGGGTCTTCCCAGTATGCTGTTGTTATCGGATCAATTTTGCCGTCCAGTTCAAAATCAATTGCATACAATCCCATCGGATATTTTTCGCTTACCATAAACCGGTGATTTTCGCCGAGATTTCCGGCAATATAATCTTCATCGCCATCCTGATCAAAATCTCCTGCTGTTATTGAGTACCAGATTCCCTTATGCTTCTCCATGTCCGGCAGCTGCTGAGGAACAAGCTCTTTCCCGTTAACATTCTTCAGAACGGCAATTGAGTTCCATTCACGTGTTACGAGAAGATCTTCCCATCCATCCCCGTTATAATCACTCCAGACAGCATCGGTTACCATACCCAGGTTTAAGCGCGCAGCCGGAATTACTGAAAGTTTACCTCTGTCATTACTGATCAGCCAGGAATGGTTAGCATAAGGGTACATTCCTTTTTTTACCCTGGAACCTACAAACAAATCCATGTCGCCATCATGATCATAGTCGAACGGTCGCACAATTGATGCAGGAAATGGGGGAATAGGAAGACTGGTTCTTATAAAAGAACCATTACGGTTTTCGTAGAGGTAATGTTGGTATTCACTTTCATGTTTGTTTTCGTAACCTCCCGCGATTGATACAATATCATTATCTCCATCTCCATCAATATCAAATATTGCAAGATCTGATTCAGAAAATTCCTTCTGTGTTGTCAATCCTTCAAATCGTGTTTCTTCAAATCCTTTCCCTTTTCTTAAAAAAACAGTAGTTGGTAATTTATTTGTACCGCCAATTATCAGATCCTCGCTGCCATCATTATTAATATCCCCTTTAGCCATGCATGGTCCTATCTGTGAAAATTTATGGGGTATTATAGTCTGATCATAGAAAAAATCGATGAAGTCTCGCTGTTCATGCAAATAGTCAAGGACACTATCCTTTTTACTGAACATCAAACCTCTTTCAGTACAGGGTATGGTTCCTGACTGAGCCGGAGAGGAATCCGATTCATCAATTTCGATCGTCTGGTTGGCAATAATCCCTTTAAGTATTGTTATATAACCTGTTGCCGGCCAGGTCACCTTCACCGAATCGACAACTTCATTGGCAGAGAGTCCGAAATGAATTACCGGATCCACCGACGAAGCATATCCTCTTGTCAGAAAGTGTTCATAAAACTGGTAATTGCCACCGCTCCATATTTCAACCTTCGCTCCGATAGCCTGTGTATTGACTCCCTTTCCTTCAAGTATAATTTTTAAGAATCTGGCTTCCCTTTTCGATTTCTCTACTGTATTATTCCGGAAAATAAACGCCTCATCATTCAGATTATTAACGATATAGTCGAGGTCCCCATCGTTATCAAGGTCAACAAATGATGCACCATATGAATAAGATGGAATACCGGGGAGCCATTTTTCAGATCTGTTTATGAACCGCATTATGCCGGTATTTTCGAATGCAAAATTGGGCACTTTAACTGATGGGGCCATGCTGATCACGTGATCTTCATCAGCGAGTGAACCATAAACCTTTACCTTATAAAAGGTCCAGTCCTTATCTGTAAGGTCTCGCGGATAACCGTTTGTTACAAGCAGATCTTTATCTCCGTCATTATCGTAGTCTGCAAACAGAGGCGACCAGCTCCATTCTGTTTTGAAGATTCCCATCATCTGGCCTACCTCGCTGTAGGGAAGCATTTCCCCGTTCATGAATCCATTATGTAAATGCAGCATATTTCTCAGATACTGATGCTCATATCCGAATTTTTCATCATTTACATAAAAGATATAACTGAATCCGTTAATGGTTTGCTTCATCCTGGAGTATTTTTCCGGCATCATATCGAGAGTGAAAATATCGGGATTACCATCGTTGTTCACATCAGCCATGTCGTTGCCCATCGATGATTTTGTCTGGTACGACATATATTTCCTGATCTCATTGCAGAACGTACCGTTGCCCTGGTTTATATAGAGCAGGTCGTTGGAAATATAATCATTTGAAACATAGATATCAGGGAAGCCATCCTTGTTAACGTCTCCAATCGCGAGACCCAGTCCGAAACCTTCATATACTATCCCTGCTTCTATAGTTACATTAGTGAAGGTACCATTGTTGTTGTTCCTGTAAAGCTTGTCATTGTTCGATGCGCTTCCGTCATTTATTTTCGGGCGGTACGCGGTATTCATCCTCTGTGTCAGGGTATTGTTCAAAACATAGAGGTCGAGGTCTCCATCAAGGTCATAATCAAAAAAAGCGGCATTTACTGACTGACCATCTTCGGCAATACCGTAAGACTCTGCCTTTTCTATGAAAAAGGGGCCTTCCCCGTCTTTCATCCCATGGTTTACCCATAACCTGTTCCGGCACCTGAGAGGATTATTGCTGGCAGTTGAGGTTAAGTAAACGTCAGGCCATCCATCACTGTTTACATCTGCAACAGTTACACTGCTATACCATTGATCGTTCGAC
>Ga0265292_1002241_pt1 | contig 13922 bp, 10 predicted proteins | sample Munlanlewell296A_FD_189080 | JGI IMG/M metagenome (GOLD analysis project Ga0265292, IMG submission 189080) | Leachate microbial communities from a municipal landfill in Southern Ontario, Canada - Leachate well 296A | ecosystem: Engineered > Solid waste > Landfill > Unclassified | place: Canada...
AAAAATACGGGTAAGTTACCTTCCGGGTTACGGGTCCATAAATTCTTATGTTTACGCACCAGATTGTTTTTGATGACGTGATTAGCCACTTCCAAAACGCTTTGTGTCGAGCGGTAATTTTGCTCAAGCAAGATCACTTTGGCCTTGGGGTAATCTTTTTCAAAATTTATGATATTGCGAAAATCGGCGCCGCGAAAACGATAGATGGATTGGTCGGAATCCCCTACCACGCAGATATTTTTGTGTTTTTCCGCCAGTAAATTGGTCAAAACATACTGGGCGCGGTTGGTATCCTGGTATTCATCAACAGAAATATAACGGAAGCGCTCTTGGTAATGCGCCAAAACTTCCGGCGCAACTTCAAACAATTTCACCGTCAGCATCAACATATCGTCAAAATCCAGCGCGTTTTGCTCCACCAGTTTTTCCTGGTAGCGGCGGTAGGCCTGGGCCACGTTTTCGGAAAAATAATCGCTGGCGCTCCGGCCAAATTCCACATCATCCACCAGCTCGTTTTTGGCGTTGCCGATAAGGCCCAAAACCACCTGCGGCCGGAACCTTTTTTCCGGCAAATCCATCGCACGCAAAATTTCACCCATGATTTTTAGCTGGTCATCTTCATCGTAAATTACAAAATTGGTGCCGTAACCCAAAACATCAATGTGGCGGCGCAAAATCCGGCCGCAAATTGAGTGGAACGTGCCCAGCCACATCTCGCGCGCGGATAACCCTACCAATTTTTTCAAGCGGTCGCGCATTTCTCCCGCCGCTTTATTGGTAAACGTCACCGCCAAAATGTTGTGCGGGGAAACCATTTTTTCGCGGATTAAATAAGCGATGCGGTGGGTTAAAACGCGGGTCTTGCCGGAGCCGGCGCCGGCCACAATTAAGAGCGGACCTTCGGTAGTTTGCACCGCTTCGGCTTGTTTTTCGTTAAGTGATTTAAGCAGCATTGGGAGTGGAATTATACCCGATGCGGGTAATGGAAGCAAAAAAAAATCATGGCAACCTTTTTCCCGTCAACCGCATTATTCATGCAACGAGGTTAAAGCCGCGTGATATTGTTTAAGAAATGCCTCAATCCACGACTGCGGAATATATTCTTCGCAACACAGCCTGCAAGCTACGGGATCGCTTGCTTGCCAGTAGTCAATCTGCATCGAAACATCCAGCGGCGAGACAGAAACATTCGGGCGACGCTGATAATCGCCACTGATTCTCCAGTCTTCTCTTTCCAGACATAAATCAACCGGCAATATCCAGATATCAGTGTCTGCGGGCCACGATCCCGGCAAGGGTAAAAAGAAAAGATACTGCCCTCCCAAAGTTTGGGGGCCCAATCTAGCAGCCTCTATGGTTCTCCTTTGAAACGTTGCTGCTCGCGCTCCCGCGGCGGCCTCCCCCTTATCAAGAAAGCTTAATTCATTTGCTGCCATCTTTTCTCTAACAAAGGCCTCTATTCTAGAGACCGCAACTCCATCCTCAACACATAAAACTGCCCTGGCTCCGGTCACAGGAAAAATAAGCATTGCGTTAGTTCCGTGAACATCGAAACTTTCAGGAGCTAATGAAACGGCCGCGGCTCTCCCCATTGGTGCACGCATAAGAGGTATGCTTTTGCGCTTTCTTGCCATCGATCGAGGCAGATACCACGGCAATGAAGGGGCAGTTTCTCTGCATGGAGGATCAAATACCCACCCTATTACTTCAGGCCCATTCACCATTTGGTCTCTTGCCGTCAGCATTTGCGGCGCACTCAGTTCCAATCTAGAGGAAAAAACCGCCGGAGGCGCATCCCCAGGTGGTTTGGATGGCGGAGGCGCGACCACCTGGTTAGAATGTACATCTGTACCTACAAAAGCAGTATGCACCGCATAAAAAGCTGCTTCCCCTTTACGCGCGGGGAAAAAAACTATTTCCATGACCCGCGCATCTACCCCGTCCCCTTCTCTTAAGGTCAGTGGCCGTCCCTTAAAACAAGCAGGAATCTGTGCCAGACTAACTGTTACCCCATCAACCAAAAGTTTCGGCTTGCCCTCTCTGAATACGACTGTTCCTGAAACTTCCTGGCAGGAAAAAAAAGATTGACCCCTTATAATACAGGATGAAACTGTATTTGGCCGCGGAGGCGCCGCCTTTGCCGCCGACTGGCGCGTGGAGTCAGGCAGGAACCCCACCCTAAATAATTTCCTCGTAGCTGCATTGCTGCTCATGTCATTGTTTCGGCCATTTCCCAAAATAATTTCACTAAATTTTTGTTTTTCTGATGCAAGTTTTTGGCTTCCCGCTACGATATATATAGTGCAATGGGACTAACTACAACTGATAAACAAACAATGATAAAATCGGGCGAAAACGCATATCCACTGCGTACACCTTTTAATGTACCACGTGATCATTCTTCACCAACGCATTCTATCCCTGCCAAGTTATCCGTTTTGATAGAAATGGTAAAAACCCTGCTTAGCGAAAAAGGCCTTTTGCGCGGCCGAACTTTTGCTTTTGTAAATTCATTCGGGAAAGAAGTCAGCGCAGGCGACGAACAACTTTTTGCAGAACTATTGCCTAACGGAAAAAACTCTTCATTGGCAGAAATTGAGTTGGCTGCCACAATTATTTTCGGTTTACATCAGGAATTAAAAAACGGAACCCTCTCTCCTGATCGGACTAATGCAATAAGATTCGACCCAAAAATTATGCAGCGAAAATGGGGAAGAGCTTGTCATGAAGAAGCCGTAGCTGCAAAGCCGTTAAAAAACGCCTTTACGCCTAATCGTCAGGCCCCGGACTCGATCCCTTACCTGCCATCGGGCTACGGCGCCGCCCCGGTGGTTGCGGTCGGTAATTTTACGAATACCCCAAATGGCATTGAATACAAAGATTCGTGGAAGGTTCTGGATGAGCTTGGTCCCGAGTTAGGAATTCCTAGGGGAATTATTGCCGGCGCGCGACGCGAGCAAATTTTACTGTCTGAAGGATAAAACATGGAAAGCCAAAGCCAACAAACTAGTTTAGACAAAGTTGAAGCGGCGCTGAATGAGTTTTGGAATACTTACAGCAAGCAGCTGCCGATTAAAGGCCGCCACACCGAGGTTACCATAAAACCCAGGGTTTTTATCGGCGACGAATTAAACCCGCAGATTATCCAAAAAATTATTGAGGTTTACCTATTAAAAATGTCGATCAAGCATATTCTTTCCGGCAAAGTAGTCATCACCGACTCAAACCTCCAAATTAAAAATGACGAGGGTAAAGTGATTGTGGAAATCTCCAATGCGGCCTTAATTAAAAAAATAGTCAACCAGGTTACGGTGCAATTGGGCCGGCATTTAGCAGAAAAAAAGCTGGTAGCACCGCGCCCCAACCAAATTTATTGCTTGGGCGATATCCAGGGAGCGCTGGTTGAATATTTAAAACAATCTGAAAAGTGCGATTCCAAAAACCTGGTGCGCGACGCCACGGTATTACTGCTAAAAGATAAACAACTCACGCGGTAAAACCCCGCACCTTGTCCGCCGGGCATTCAAGCTGTAGTGATAAACACCCTCTGCAATTGCAAACTCCATTCATCGGCAGATAACCCGCGAACGTCCAGCAGCAGCTTGTGCCGCACAAATTTAATGCGATTTTTAAAAACTGCGGCCGCTTTTTGGATTATTTTTTTATCCGGAATTTCCGCAAACTCAACTGCCACTTGCCGGGCCTCACCTCTAATGCTCACTACGCCTGCACCCCGCGCCAGCACCTTTAACTCAAGCAGCTTAAGCAATGTTTTTACGGATTTTGGCAATTTCCCATAGCGGTCGCCTAATTCTTCTTTCATTTGTTCGATGGCAATCGTTTCTTCCAGTAAATTCATCCGCCGGTAAAGTGCAATCCGCTCACTTTCTTCCTGCACATAATCGGCGGGGATAAACGCATCGGTCTTGATGTCCAGTACAACCTGGCGCGGCGCAATTTCAACTTTGCCGCGGAGTTCCGCCACCGCTTCAGCCACCAATTCGCAATACATATCAAATCCCACCGCCGCCAAATGCCCGCTTTGCTCTGCGCCTAAAATATTCCCTGCCCCCCGGATTTCCAAATCGCGCATCGCCAGTTTATAGCCCGAGCCCAGTCGGGTAAACTCCTGGATTGCCAACAACCTTTTTATGGCGTCTTCGGTTAGTCCCGCACCTTTGCGGCTCAAAAGATATGCATAGGCGCGCACTGATGAGCGCCCCACCCTGCCCCGCAATTGGTAAAGCTGGGCCAGCCCCAAGCGGTCGGCCTGGTCAATAATAATGGTATTGACGTTAGGCATATCCAGCCCCGATTCGATAATGGCGGAACAGAGCAAAAGGTCATATTTTTTCTGGTAAAAATCGAGGACGTTTTTTTCAAGCAGGGAGGAAGACATCTGCCCGTGCGCCACCACAATTTTTATCCCCGGCACCAATTTTTTAAGTTGGGCTGCCATCGCATCAATTGAATGCACAAAATTATGCACAAAATATATCTGCCCGCCGCGTTCCACTTCGCGCAAAATGGCTTCTTTTACTACGGCTTCATTCCAATCTAAAACGTAAGTCCTAACCGGAGAACGATCCAGCGGCGGCGTGTTAATTAAGCTCAAATCGCGCGTCCCGGCCAGCGACATATGCAATGTACGCGGGATGGGCGTGGCGGTTAGCGTCAAAACATCCACCGATAATTTCAGCATTTTGATTTTTTCTTTGTGCGCCACCCCAAACCGGTGCTCTTCGTCAATGACCAAAAGTCCCAGGTCGGCAAACGCTACGTCCTTGCTTAACAAGCGGTGCGTGCCGATAATAATATCAATCCTTCCCAATTTCATCTCTTCCACAATTTGCTTTTGCTCTCCTTTATCCTTAAAGCGCGAAAGCATTTCTATTTTTATGGGAAAGGATTTAAGCCGCTCGGAAAAAGTTAAAAAATGTTGTTTGGCTAAAACCGTGGTTGGCACCAACACCGCCACCTGCTTGCCCGACGACACCGCTTTTACCGCGGCCCGGATGGCCACCTCGGTCTTGCCGTAGCCCACGTCCCCGCAAAGCAAACGGTCCATCGGGCGGGCCGTTTCCATATCTTGTTTAATCTCGATAATGGCTTTTTTTTGGTCCGGGGTTTCTTCGTACTCAAACGACGTCGCCAACTCTTTTTGCCAGATATCATCGGGGGCATAGGCAAAGCCGGGCCGCGCCGATCTCTCGGCATACAACGCCAAAAGTTCTTTGGTCATCTCGCGGATTTTTTTCTTTGCCCGGCCTTTGGTGTTGAGCCATTGTTTTGAACCCAGGTGATCCAGCTTAGGGTGTAAATCTGAACCCGAAGAATACTTAGTAATCAAACCCATGGCGGTTATCGGCACGTGGAGCTGGTCCTCGCCCGCATATTCAATGGCTAGATATTCCTGCTTGCTGCCGATATCTTCTAATATTTCCATCCCCAAGTATTTGCCGATCCCGTAATTTTCGTGGACCACATAATCGCCGGGGTCAAGGTTAAGCGTGTGGATCTGGTCAATTCCTTCGATCGACTGCTTTTCGTGGGTTACTCCGGAGCCCTTCTCGCCAAAAATTTCATAATCCGACAGCACCCAGGTGTTTAAATCATCGAGGTTAAACCCGCTGGTTAGCTGCCCGTCAATAATTTCAGCGGCTACATTTTCTTCATTAAAAATCTCGCGCAAAGAAACCGCGTGTTTTGAGATAATTATCGTGGGAGTTTTTTTCTCCTGACGCCGGGCCAGCGCTTTAGTCAGTTCTTCCCGAAAAGAAGCAAAATGCGAATAATTATTGACCTGGCCGTCAGACAAAAACGTTAAATCCGCCGGCGCTAAAAACGGCGAACACAATAGTTGTGGGCAACTGCCAAACTGTTGCGCCATGGCATCAAAATCAGCAAACGCCAATTGTTGTGCATAATTTTTCTGATCAAATTTCTCCGCCGCATAAACTTCTTGTATCAATTCATCAATCACGCGGGCAACTTCCACTTTTTCGCTAAGCATGACCCGCGCATCCTTCGGCAAGTAATCGGCCAGGGTTGCCTCCGGCGACAACTCTTTGGCCGGCAGTACCCGGGCCGAATCAATTTTACTGATCGATCGCTGCGACAGGGGATCCACCGCACGGAGAGAAACAATTTGATCATCGTCCAATTCAACGCGGCACGGGTTCTCCTGGTCAGAAGTAAAAATATCGACAATCCCTCCGCGGACGGCAAATTCGCCTCTTTCTCCCACCAAATTGACGCGGGTATATCCCATGCCAATTAATTTATGGCTTAATTCATCCAGATTCACGCGCTCACCGCACGTAAAATTAATAATATTGTTTTGAATAAACTTTTTTGCCGGCAGTTTAAATATCAGCGCTTTAATCGGCGCCACCAATACTTTTACCTGGCCGGTTAAGATTTTATGCAAACTCGTAATGCGTTTCCCCTGCAAATCCAAACTGGGAGAGGTTGACTCAAACGGCAGCGAATCCAACCTGGGCAATAATTCAATGTCCGCTTCAGGTAAAAAATTCAGCAAGTCCTGGTACTTACGCTCTGCCGACAAGATGGAAGGGGTAATAATCAAAGAAAAATTTTTAAAATGACACTGTAATGCGGCAAATAAAAGAGATTCCCGGCCGCCCACCACACCTCCCACCGCCACCGGTGCCCCCGCCAATTTTAATGCAGCGATAATTTTCTGGGTATCTTCCCGATCCTGCACCGGTTGAATCAGTTTTGATAAAATCATCCGCGGTTAAGTTCCTGCGTAGCCGGTTCCACCCCATCCCTAATAATCGCCAACACGGCCTGCGCCGCTTTTTCTATGGCCGGCTCAATCTTATCCATCTGCGCGGGAGGAATTTTGGAAAGGACATAATCCGTGATGTCGTCGGAGGCAGTTTCTCTCCCAATGCCAAGGCGAACACGGATAAATTCCGAGGTGCAAAGAGAAGTGATGACCGATTGCACGCCTTTGTGCCCGGCCGAACTGCCTTTTTCCCTGATCTTAACTTCTCCTATTTCCAAATCAACATCATCATAAATCAAGATTAGGCGCTTGGCGTCAATTTTGTGCCAGGCCAAAATGGCGGCCACTGCCTCGCCGCTGCGGTTCATAAAGGTCTGCGGCATGGCTAAAATAACTTTCCTGCCCGAAAATTCCAGCGCGGCCATAAAAGAAGAAAACTTGGGTTTGAGCGTTTCCACCCCTAGATTGCGGCACAATTGCTCCACCACCATAAACCCCAGGTTATGCCGGGTGGCGGCATACTCTTCACCTGGATTTCCCAGACCAACCACTAAATACACGCCGCAATCCTACCTTCCAATCGTAAACTCAACGCCCGCCCGAAAATCAGTGCTGATGTTAGTTGTTGGCGCATCCTTAAAATAAGCCATGCCCAACCCCTCGCCAAACATCTTCAGTTTGAATAACCAGGCAGAGGTCGGGTCATCCGTAAACCTAAACGGCTCGACGCGCACACCCAAGCCGTAGCTCATGCGGTTTAGCCACGAATAGTTTTTGCCGCTGTTGACAAAATCAAACGTCAAATACGGCTGGAAAAGCGGCCCGTTGTTTTGGCCCTCACCCAGAAATAAGCCGGTTTTTTCCTGAATGCGTAAAATATAAGAGTTAAAATTATCCTCGTAAAAATTGGTCTGGCGGAAACTTAAGTTGGCCCACACCTCGCTCCAAGGGGAGGCAAAGCTGTAGTTTTTATCCCCGCTCCACTGCGGCTGGTTCCATTCATACCAAAGGTCTAATCCAAAAACGGTATCCTGGTTTGGACGTCCGGCTGCCACCGCCGCTTCCCCGTCCTTATAATAAGAAGCGGACAACGACTCGTAAAATATTTTTAACGCATTAATCGGCGAAGGGCTATCGGTTTTGGCAAAAGGCAGGACGCGCACCCCAACCCCAGTATATAAATTATTGTTCCAGTAATTGGGATCGCCGGAATATGCGCCCTGGGCAGTAACGTAGGGCATCAAGTAAGTATCTCCCCACAGCGGAACCAGGTAAATGCCAACCTTAGCATCTTCCCGCAAAACGTACGTGGCAAAACCATTTCTCTCAAAATTGGTGTTTTCGTAAGCCCCGTTGGCCCAAACGTCGGTCCACGCCCCAAATAGAGAAGGCGCCGCCGCGACCTCCCCCGCCAACAGGCCAACCACCACCCCAATGAAAAGCAACCAACCAAGGATTAATTTTTTTATCATAAAACACTCCTCCGGCGCAAACTTGCTTTTACGCCCGGGGTTAAAGTTATTCTACTACCTTTTATCGTCGTTTCTCAAGAATAATTTCAGTGGAGTTTCCCCGCCTTACCCCTTCACCGCTCCCGCCGTTAACCCTTTGACGATATATTTCTGCAGCATGAAAAAGAGGATCATAACCGGCAGCGTGGCCACGGTGGCCGCCGCCATCATGAGGTCAAACCGGTTTTGATAATTTCCTACAAAAAGCCGGATCCCAACCGGAATGGTCATGGTATCACCCGAAGTTAAGATCCAGGCAAAGACCAGCTCGTCCCAGGCATTTAAAAACAGGTAAATGCCGGTGGCAATAATTCCGGGGACCGCCAGCGGCAAGACCACGTACCAAAAAACCTGCAAGGGTGAACAGCCGTCAATGCGCGCCGCTTCTTCCAGCTCTTTGGGGATGGCGGCAAAAAAACCGCGTAAAATCCAGATGCTAAACGGCACAAAAAACGCAGAGTAAATAAAAACCATGCCGAAAAACGTCCCCTTCAGCGGCACGCCGGTCCACTCGGTAAATTTAACAAACATGATATAAATCGGAATCAAGAACATGATGCCGGGAATCATCTGGGAAGCCAAAATTGATACACTAAAAAGCTTGTTTCCCGGAAAATCAAAACGCGAGATGGCATAGGCCGAAAGCGTGGCTAAAATCATGGCAATAATTGTTGCCAAGCCGCAAATGATGAAAGAATTGCGCAGATATAAACCGAAATTGATGTTTTTCCAAAGGTCAATGTAATTGCGCCAGGCAATGATTAAGTGTCCCGACTTGGAAAAAGCCGTCCCGGTAACCTGCGATTTTGATAAATCAAATACCGAAATCCTCCCTGAAGAAGAGCCCAGGTACAAATAATTGCGATCAGTTGCAATCGCCGCCACCAATCCCCCCACCAAAGCTTTTCCTTGGGCCAGGGTATTTTCTCCGCTCAAGGGAACAAAAAGATCAGAAAACGAAGTGGCGCGGCTCTTTTTGATGTCATATACCGAAAGCCCCAGGTTGGTGCCGATATAAACCAGGTTGCCGTCAACCACAATGGATTCAATCTGGTCCGAGAGCAAACCTTTGGTGCTGTTAATCCATCCGGTAATTTTTCCGGCGCGGGGGTTAAAAACCGCCAGGCCGGTTGAAGACCCCAGCAAAAGCTGGCCGTCCGAATAATTTTTTAACAAGTCAATCCCGACCGGCATAGCCTCTTGCAGAGGGTAGGCCTTGACCACTTTGCCCTGCGTAGTATCAAACGCCAGTAGTCCCTTATCCACCCCCACCCACAAAACATCCCCGGCTTTTTCCAGCGATAAAATCTGAATAGGCGAAAGCTCACTGATCAAATCAAAACTTTTCATAACCTGGCCCAGCTGGGTATCAAACTCCAACATGCCTTCATAGCCCTTATAGCGGACGCTGTACCAGATTTTGTTGCCGTCTTTTAACAGGATGGTCTTGGCAATTTTTGAAATATCCAGCTCTTTCAACGGCAATTTAAATTTTTTTGTGGACAGGTCACTTTTGTTCACGCGGATCAAACCCTCGTTGGCAGAGCTGACCCAAATCACCTCACTATCAAACAAAAAGTTGGTTACCATTGTGCGGGTCGAACAATATCCGGCCGCCAAATTATCTACCTTGGTAAACTTGTTGATGCCTCCGTCCGAGGTGCAGGCATAATAATTATGGTCATCAAAACCAATGGCCAGGATCCCGTTTTTAGCTCTGGAGAGCGCCACCCTACCCGCCAAAATATCGGTATTTTCTTTCATACTGCTGTAAACCATCCAGCCAATGGGAAATAACGTCAGCACCAGCAGGAAAACCATGATCACATGGATAAAATAATGGACTAACCTGTTTTTCGCGTAGTATGACAGTTTCATCTAACGATACTCCTCACTTGATTTATAAAACCGCAGCCAAAAATTAACAATAACCACCATCACCAACATCAATAATACCGACGCTGCCGCCCCCGCCCCAAAATTCCACTGCATAAAAGAATTACGGAAAATGTTGGTCATCATCAAGTCCCCCCACTCGCCCGGGAACCCCGCCCCAAATCCAAACATCATAATCACGATATTAAACGAATAGACGTTATAAATCAGGCCGAACAAAATTAAAATTGCCCAGACCGGCTTCAGGAGCGGCCAGGTTATCATCCAAAACTTTCTCCAGGGCGACGCCCCGTCAATATCAGCCGCTTCGTATAACTCATCCGGGATGGTTTGCAAGCCGGCCAAAAGCATGAGCATGGATAGCGGCCAGTAGCGCCAAACGGTAGGGATAATGATGGCCCAAATTGTATTGGTACCCAGCAGCCAAAACGGCTTGTATTCGGCATTAATTTCAACCGGCAGCTGGATTTTAAAAACCATCAAAAACAGGTAGGTGGCTAAGGTAATAAAAATCAAACCGCCCACCTGCGCTGAGTGTCTTTTTTCGAAATAAAAATACGAGAAAAACAGGATCACAAACGTCAAAATAAAAAGTCCGATATTAACCCCCAGCGATGCATGGGTTGAAACATAGTTAAATCCGCTCCACGACCACATCAGCAAATCGTCAAATTTCTGGATCAAAAAACTGACGCCTAAGATATGCAAAATGGGGTTGATTTTTGCCGCAATCAGATGAAAATGCAAAACGTCGTACATAAAAATATTGATGATCCCCATCCCCCGCTGCCACATGAACCCCCACAAAAGACCGGTAACATAAGTTGGTACAATCCAGGGGAATAAAAACAGCGTCCGAGCCAGGGCCCGGCCCCGAAACCGGCGGTTTAACATTAAGGCCACAATGGTTCCCAGGACCAGCGTCCCACAGGTAACAAAGACGGTGTAAATGATGGTATTGCGCACCGCATCCAAAAGCCCGATGCGGATGGGGCTTTCGGCATCAAAAAGGATGGTCCAATAATTTTGCATAAACACAAACGGCGCCGACAAATATTGGTTGATGGTAAACTGGTTGAGCCGCAGAAACGACATGTAAATGCCCTGCACAATTGGCAAAAGGTGCAGGATAAACATGCCAATTACCGTGGGCAAAATAAAATAGTAGGCAAAACGGTGCTTATACAGGGTTTTCCAAATTGAAGTTTTGTCGGCCTTTTCCATATCCAACCCAAAAAACTAGCTTAATCAAACGCCAGAAACAACCTGCAAAATATACCTGATTTTAGGGGTTATTGCAAGGGAAAAAGGCGGGAGGTTAATTTACGCCGGCATTGATTTGCGCAACCAATCTCTCGGCCGCGCCCTTTAATGCCTGGACGTTGCCGGCATAGCCGCGCAACAAAAGCGGGGCACCAAGCTCGCGGGTCGCCCAACCCAAAACTGCTAAGGCAAGGGGTTCTGCCGCCTCTTCCTGTTCCAGGGCCACCAAAGCTTCGGCTTTGGTGAATAATACCTGCTGCCGATAAAATTCTTTGTCAGTCCAGATTATCCCATCATGCAAGTAAACAAAGAGTTGGTCCTCAAGTTTGGCCAAAGCCAAATCACAACCGCTAACTGCCCGCTCAGGATCCAGCTGCACGTTTACTTGAGCCAAACATAATTGCAGCGGAAAATATTCCCTTACATAAGGGCGCGCATGCTCTTGTTCGCCACCCATAATTTCTTTATTATTCAAGGCAATTAATAAATGCTCCTTGGCCCGTTCCAGATATCCACGGGTACCGGTCAATCGATAAAGGGCTCGATAATCATTTGCCAACTCTAAACGGTGGGGATTTTCATAATAATGCCAGTTACCTGGAAAAGCTGCCGCCAATTTCACCCGCTTTTCGAGAGAAGCAACTTTTTCCAACAATTCGGCAACTGGGTCAGCCGGCGGGCCGCCAAAATGGGATGCCGCCAAATTTACAATCCGGCCGTCACTGTTCCCCACGTTTTGAATACTGCCCATAAATTCTTATTCTCCTCTCATCTTTATCGTTAAAAGCGCAAAAAAATCCCAAAAAAACAGCCCCAAAATATGCAACTTTTGCCGAGTTGTTACGATATACATATAGAGGATGGTGATTCCCTGTGATCTCGAACATAAATGAAGCCCCAAACCCAAACGGTATGACAGAGTTATCCAAACCCGGCCCGGGCAGCTATCGAGTTACCAAAGACGATATTGGCGAAACATTTGTTGAAACCTACCGCAAAATTGCAAGGCAATTGCTGGGCATCATCGAAGAATATAGCCAATGCTCATTAGCCACCCAAAACGACATCGATGATTTTGCCGCAGCGATCTATGAACTAAATGGCGCCAAACAACCAAGATACGGACAACTAATAAAGGTACCCGAACAAATTCAGGCCACGGCAGCAAAGATTTCGGGCAGACCAGAATCTTCCCCGGTGGTTAAGCCACCTTGCGTTGAAACCAATGGTTTAGCCGTGCGCTTTGATCCCGCTGCCCAGCTCCGCCGCCAACTCGGAATTTCAGATACTGCACCGAGAGAGCTGGAAGATGCGTCCGGCCAATTTGCTTCCATTGAATCGGACGATATTACATGGAAGCCAGTTAACCCGGACGATATGATTGATTTAGGTGATGCCGAAGAAGAATATCAAGGCGCAACCGGAGCCAGCTACGAAGAACCCGAGACCCTGGGAGGGAGAGAAGTAAGTTTTGCTCCCCCCGCTAGTGATGAGTGGGACCCGCGGCTGGACTTTGATTCAAATTACGGAACAGACCAGAGGAAAGGCACATTAGTTTCTAATGTCGAAGGAGAATCTGCGGCACGGAACATGGGACAAGCTGCTGTCCGCCCCGCCAACCGCCACCTTGACCCAACCGCAGTGCTGCGGGACCAAAAAACCAGCGCTGGAGAGCAACCGAAAAGATTGGTACTGCCCGAAGAAATGCCGGATGACACCCCATACCGGGACTACGTAGAAACCATCCTTAATCCCCATGCCGCGGTTACCGCCTTAGCGGATGGGACGATCCTCACCCGACAACCAAATAATTCAATATTCATTGAACTGCCGGATGGCCGGACAACTTTTGAAGTAACCGGGCGCGGCTCGCTCATATCTTCTGTCCCAATGTCAACAAAAGAAATTTATGCCAGCTTAGCCGCTGAACGCCAAAAAATTGCCGAGGATAAAGAAAGAGCCCGTCCCAAGCCCATTGCAAGCTTAAGCGGTACAACCCACAGTTATAAAGATGGAGCTTTTCCTTTTGGGCTCACCGCGACCGGAGCGTTTTATTTGGAGAAAAGGGAGACCACGTTTTTTGTTAGAGATTTAACCAGCGGCAAAAGTATTGGCGGCCTACTGGCTGACTGGGAGGGCGCACGGGAGTTACCTTGCGGTTACTATTATTTACCCGAAAAAATTCAACCTGAAGTGGCCGTTGCCGCAATCGAGTCAGATCTAGATGCAAATCGGGCACTTGCGGATGCTACCCCCGCTCTTCGCGAAGGCGGCGGAATCGTTAGCTGGCAAATGCATACTTTACAACGCGAATCACCAAAATAAACTTAAAACAGCGGCTGGATAATTGTCAGCACGCCAAAAATAATAAACAGGGCCGCGGAAAGCAAGTTAACCGTTCTTTCGGCGGCCTTATTTTTTAGCCAGGACCCAACCCACGCCCCCGCCACCGCCACCGATCCCATCCCCAAAACTGCCCCCAAAAACACTGAAATCGG
>Ga0265292_1002242_pt1 | contig 13908 bp, 3 predicted proteins | sample Munlanlewell296A_FD_189080 | JGI IMG/M metagenome (GOLD analysis project Ga0265292, IMG submission 189080) | Leachate microbial communities from a municipal landfill in Southern Ontario, Canada - Leachate well 296A | ecosystem: Engineered > Solid waste > Landfill > Unclassified | place: Canada...
TTTTAGCACCAAAATTACACCAAGAAAGAGGTTATCAATTCAAATCGTTTGAACCTTCAAAAATGCTACAACCATTATCTATCAATAATTTCAAAGAACATTAACATAAAACGTTAGGACGTTAGTGGAAATACATCATTGCAAAAAATCAACGATTTGTTATTATACCAAAATATTCTTTCAGGGAATTATGTAATACCTGTATTTATTCATAATTATAAATACCATATCATTAAAAATTATGCTCTTGACAGCAATCTGCTTACCATGCAGGACGGAAAATATTATGATGTTCCTGGCAGAACTGAAACACCTTATGAAGAAAGACGATGCGTCATTTCAGGTGTCTTCCAAAACAAAACGGAAGAAGATAGTGTGTTCTTTTTATTCAATAAAAACACATATTTTACAAATACTAACGAACAATTATTATCGGTTGAAATGGATATTAACGACGGAAATGGGTATCATGTTGTTTCTTTCAATATTCCCAAACTCGTTATTTTTGGCAGCGATGGTGAAAAAGATTTAAAACTTAAAATTTCTACTACAGGAGTAACCTACTATACTATTTATGAGCTTAGTAAAGTTGCGCCAGCTTGTATTGCTCCTTACCCTCCTGATATACCCTCTTGGCCTATTTTTAATCCGTCCATATCTCAATGGTCAATTCAAGCCAATATTCCTTATAATGATACTTTAGCTACCGGTAATGCTTATCTTAAATATAGCTATGATGGTAAACTTGATAAACCATTTATTCTTGTTGAAGGAATTGATTTTAATGATACCGAAACTCATAATCCTCTTCAAAACGGAGATCTGGGCTGGTGCGGAATTTTTGGAGGAGGGAATAATGCTACAACGGACCCGGATTATGACGATTATTTCTTTTTAAAAAAATATCCTACGCTTATAGAAAACCTCCGGATCGAAGGTTATGATATCATTCTTTTAGATTTTTATGATGGAGCTGATTATGTTCAAAGAAATTCAATGCTCCTCGTTAAACTTATTAATCTGGTGAGAGATAATATGGTGGGTGATCAGCAGATTGTAGTGGCAGGGGCAAGTATGGGGGGGCAAATCGCAAGGTATGCGCTTTCATACATGGAAAATCATAATATGCCTCACTGTGCACGCATGTACATTTCAATGGATTCACCACATAAAGGTTCTAATATCCCGCCAGGTTTGCAATTGATGATGAAATTTTTATCTGATAATGCATTAGAAAAAATTAGCGAAGGAGCTGAACGGACTTTAAATAAAACGCTTGCACGCCCGGCTGCAAAACAATTAACAAATTACCAGGTTATACAAAATGCGGTAACTGATTTTCATGATCCTTATTACGCTGAATTGACAGCACTCGGATATCCTCAAAAGGTAAGAAGGGTAGGTATAGCCAATGGTACAAGAAATGCAGTAGGGCTTGGATTCAGCGATGGCGATCTTTTATTCGAATTTACATGGGATCCGGTATTGTGTCTTGGTACCCGAATGATTAATAATAAAGTATATGCTACACCAGGAAATCCCTTTGTATATGTTGGTAAAGTACCTGGAAGTTTATCTGGTCTGATTGCTTGTCTTGCGCCCGTTATATTGAACCCTCTATTGGGCCCTATATGGTGCACTATATGTGCAACTGGTTTTCCAACATCAAATGTTATTATTCCAAGCTCTACGGCCGGATGGGACAGGGCTCCGGGTGGAAAAAGGCGAACACTTTATCAGTCGCAAAGAGATTTACAAGATAAATGGGATGCAATTTCTTTGGTAAGTGATCTTACTAATCCAACAATTCAAGCTCATTATGACCATCATTCTTTTATACCAACAATAAGCGCTTTGGATATTAATACAAATGATTTGTTCTATTCATTTGATCCAATTGTACTACCTTCAATACCGGGAATGACGCCTTTTCAAGCTATTTATGCACCTCCTAATGTCAACGAACAACATTCAGAAGCAACAGATGACAACATAGAATTTGTAATGAAAGAAGTGTTGAATGGAGAGTATTACTTACAATCTCCTTTATCATCATTCTCATTGAATAATGGCGTATTCAATTTTGCTCATCCATCACAGAAATTTATAAATCCTGTTCAAATACAAAATGGAGGGAAATTATATGTAAATGCAAAGTTACCTGCTAATTACGGTCAATCTATCTGGGGTCAGCCAGTCTATTACCCAATTGCAGGATCGACACTTGAACTTTGCACAAACGAATGTGTCGGGAAAGAAATTAATATTGTTGAAATACAAAATAATGGTCAAATGATTTTAGGCGAAGCCATTAGCCCTGATAAAGAAAATAAAGCTATTGTAAGATTCAAATCCGGCAGCACTCTGAAAATAGGAACCGGCGGAAAATTAAAAATCAATAATAATTCGAAACTAATAATTGAGCCGGGAGCAACAATAATTATTGAACAAAACGCACAAATTGAACTGAATGGAACAAATGCTGTTCTGGAAATACAGGGCACTACAGAAATTGGCGATAATGCCATTTTTACATTCACAGGCACAGGTTTTATTCGTTACAATGTTCCTTCCCGGCCAGATCCCAGTATAAAAGTTGGCACAAATTCGCAGATTTATTTTACAGGACTATATCAAAAAGTATTGGAAATAAAAGGATCTATGTTATGGCCGGAAGACGGTTTAAAACTTTTTAAAATAGAGAAAGGAGAAATTGATATTGATTATGCAAGCTATTTGAATTTAGGCTGCCCATATCAGTTTTATAGCTGTAATTTCAGTGGAGGAGGCAAATTAACTGTTTGGGGTGCTGCAAATTCATTTATAGCAGACTGTGAATTTGATGGAATAGCTATAATAGCAAACCAGAATACCAGCGGAAACATTTTTAAAATGTCGGGCAGTACGGTTAAAAATATTTCAGGCGAAGGCTTAATAACTATAGGTGCGGGAGCAAAACTATCCAATGTTAATTTTGAAACTTGCGGCACAGCATGGTTGCTGGGAAACCCATGGTTCCCCTGTACATACAATACAGGAACAATAAGCAATGCCGCGTATGGAATCGCAAATGTAAATTCATCATACCAGACGGAACTGAGTTTAAATAAAGTGAATATTTCAGGTTCTTCCGATGCGATTTATCAGAGCAACGGCACCTTATCAATGAAATGCTGCAATATTACCGGTAATGGTTATGGAGTATATCTTGCCGATAATGCAAGCTTAAATATCAGCACGGCAACAATCACAAAAAACGGCGGTTACAACAATATTTACAATAACGTATGCAACATTTATCTCGAAAGAGCTAATGATATATACATGGATGAAGGGTTTAATAATCTTTATGCATATTACTGGAACTGGGAAGATACATGGAAAATCATACAGGGAACGCTTAATTATAATTCCTGCCCTTTACCCCCTATAATTGCAAATAATAACCGATGGTATTCATCTTTATGGAGCGATCCCAATCCGCTTGCAATACCGACACAGTATAAATTTGATATATATAATTCAACATATACCTGTAAATATACAGTAATAGATAACGCGCCAATGGAAGCGTTGTGCGGAGCTTATGATTCGCCTAACCCACCGTTTCCTTATGCCAATGCGTTAACCAATGCTTTAAAAGTATGTAACAACTGTACAGTAATAAATACAAGCGATTTCCAGAACATAAAATATAATGAAGCAATTAAAATAGCGGTGGCGAATATGGAAACAGTTGACAGCACGAAGAACGATTTAACGGCTATCGCCCTTTTCAAACAAATATTAATGACACCTCTTGATAGTAATAATGCTGAAATGCTATGGCTTGCCAATTTCGCTTTTACAAAAATGAATACAGCTTTATCCAATGCTTTTGCAAACGGCAGAATTACTGTTGCCGATAATGCCACAACACTGCATCCTTCGGTACAGGCTGTACTCGATGTGCATAACCGCTTTTCAACCGCTGCAACGGCGGATAATTATATACAGCAGTTTTACTTAGACATGAGCAAAGCGCAGATATACCGGCTTGCAGGCAGAAGAGATCTGTCCATACAAAAGTTTAACGCCATACAAAACTGTTTTCTCGACGAGCCCGAACTTAAACAGTTGAACAACTGGAAAAAGCTGACCACCGCGGAAAATCTTGTGTTAACAGGACAAGTGCCAAGAGAAAAGTTCGATTCGCTTTATAAAGCTCCGGTACCTGTATTGACAAAACCGACAACAATTAATAATACCGCTACCATAGATACAACTGCCACAATAGGTCAACATGTTACCATTGGCGCTAATACAACAATAGAACAGGGAGTGATAATAGAAGATAATGTTACCATAGGAAACAATGTTGAGATTAAAAAGGATGTAGTTGTTGGTAAAGGCAGTATTATCGGAGATAGTGTAATGATAAATAAAAGCGTAACGATTGGTAAAGAAAACAGTATTGGCAATAATGTAAAGATTAAGAAAGAATGCGTTTTTGGAGAAAAGGTACAATTAAAGAACAACGTTGACCTTGATGAAGGGATAAAACTTGGAAGCATGGTAATCATAGAAACGAATACAAAACTGAAAAAAACGGTATTCATAGCCGACGGCAGCAATATAGGAAGTAACGGCAATTTTGAGAAAGAGGTTAAGATTGGGAACAATGTTATAACGGGCAGCAATGTTAATTTAAAGTTGGGGGTTAATATAGGCGACAGAAGTTTTATAGGAAATAATGTTACTGTTAACGCCAATGCCGTAATTGGCAGCGATGCTGTGATAAATAATAATATTGTTATCGGCTCAAATGCAAAAGTATGCGATGGTAAAACAGCAAGCAGCAATCTTGCAAACAACGGCAAAATAGGAACCTGTATAAGTCCCAGCCTGCCTTCAGCGCCCATGCAGGTGGATTATAACTGCGCATTTGCTTTGTACAGGGCAAAAATTACCGGCAATTTCTTTAACGGATTTACGGCAGAAAATGCCGATACGTCAAAACATGCTTTAAAATCGGGCAATGCAATTACATTTAAAGCGAATACGGTTTCTGTTGATTATTTCTGGGACTTTGGCGATTGCACCACTTCCACCGAAGAAAGCCCTGCGCATATTTATTCAAACCCCGGAATATACGCAGTTACCCTGATACAGACAATAAAATGCGTTCCCAAAACAACAACAGGAGCTATAACTATTCTGCCCGAAACAAAACCGCAGTTCAATGTTATAGCTTCGGCAAATTGTTTTTCAGATAACATTTTCCGCTTGGACAAAAACAATACGGTTATTGATTTATCTGCCGCTTCATGCTTTACAAATACAGCGCTGTGTAAATCGTTTGCTCTTCTGGATTCTTCCCAACTCAGAATAAAATTCAACTGGGATTTCGGAACAATCCGGCAACCTCTTGAAGAAATATTTACGGTGAAACAAATTGCCACTAACACGGACAGCATCTTAAAATGCTTCGCTACACAGCAAGGTAAATATCCGATATCCTTAAAAGCGACATTGCAAAAGAAAGATATAAGAACAAATTTATGGGTAAATACGGATTGTTCCGGTACGTATTATGATACGCTGAATATCCGCAACATTTCAGCGGGTTTCACAGTTCCTCAATACAGTTGTTTGTACGATACCATAAAATTTGTGAACAATACAAGCGGAGGCGAAAGCCCGTTTACATATCAGTGGAATTTCGGCAACGGTGAAAGTTCAGCACAGGAAAATCCATCCGTTGTTTTCGGTATGGCAGGACAATACGCTGTTCAAATGGTTGTAAGTGATTATTACGGCTGTAGCGATACCTCACAGCAGACAATCACTATAAACCCGCCGTTTATTGTTTCCTTTGATGCTGGTACAGCAGTTTGTCTGAAAGACACGCTTTATCTGAATAACACAACAAGCATTCCCAATCCTTCATGCAACATTTCAATCAGCTACAGATGGTATTTTGGGAACAGCGATGAATCGTCATCCGAAAATCCACAATACGTTTATAGCGAACCCGGAACATATACGGTTAAATTAGTTGCTTCTGATGAACACGGATTTACCGATACCGCTTCAAAAACAATAACTGTTTATGCCCTTCCTGTTTCGGGAATAAGCAATGATACAACCATAAATAAATGCGGAGAAGCATACCTGTCGGTAAATTCAGGGTATACTTATTTATGGTCGCCGGGGAAATATTTAAACGATAGTACCATTGCCAACCCTGTGGCATGGCCGGATAAAACGACCATGTTTACAGTTTTAATAACAGATATAATGTCGGGTTGTACAATCATAGATACCGTGATAGTATACGTTCAGGATATTCCTGTTGTTTTCAGCGGAAATCAGAATAACTCAAGTTTCGGCTATACGGTATTTACGGAATCTGATTTTAACAGAGACGGGATAAATGATATAATTATCGGAACGATGTTTTATGACAGTTATGGTAAAGTCAATAATGGTTGTGTAAATATTTTTTATGGTGATACTGATTTTACAAATAAATCCTTTGCCGATGCAGATTTGGTATTATATGGCGAGGTTTCGGATTATGAATTTGGCTCATCACTGAGTTCTGCCGACATAAACAACGATGGTTTGGATGATTTAATAGTAGGAGCGAGGTCATATAAATCAAATGCATCGCCATATCCTGGCTTTGCTTATATATATTTGGGGTCATCATCAGGTATTTCGCACACATATAACACAAAACTAACAGGAGAGGCAAGTCGGGATATTTTCGGTTATACAGTAAAAGGAATAGGTGATGTTAATGGCGATGGTTATGAAGATATAGCTGTCGCAGGTCATTTTTTTGCAGCAGCCAATTCAGGCAGAGTGTATATATTTCATGGTTCTGCATCCGGTATAGCAAGTAAACCTGCTTCTCAGGCTGATGCAATAATTTCCGGTACATATACATGGAATCACTTAGGATACTTTATAGTTAAGGAACTGGGTGATATTAACAACGACGGATTCGATGATATAATGGTTTCCGGGGATGATCAAGGCGCCACGGTAAAAGGGCATGTTTACATCTTTTTCGGAAGCCCTGCAGGAATTGGTACTCAAAATGCAACAGCTGCGGATATAATTTTTGAAGGTTCGGCAAATGGTACTCGTTTCGGTGAGGCACTTGCCGGAGGAAAAGATATTAATAATGATGGCTTCCTTGATTTGGTAATTGACGAAGCAGTAACCGGCAAGGTCTATATTTATTACGGAACAGCTTCAGGATGGAATGCAGCACCGGATATTACTATTTCCAATTCTGCACCATATTTTGGAAACCGCCTGAAATTAATAGATATCAATCAGGATTACTTCACCGATATTCTTATAGGTTCAAACTATTACAAGAACGATTCAAGCGCAGTATATATAGTTTACGGTAACAGCAATCTTTCAGGCGGTGACATAGAAAATATTTATGGAGAAAAATATGTAACTGAAAAATCATTCTATCATGAAAGCGACGGCTTGGATGTTTATGTGAATAATGATAAAGAAATAAATCTTGTAATTCCAAATGGCATCTATGATAATTATAAAGGGAAAGTATCCTTCTATAATACATGCAGGATATATAATCCGTCTGTGCTGTTAAAAATCAATAATGTTCAGAATAATGAAATACCTCAATCTTCTTTCCTTACTGTTTATCCTAATCCCAACGACGGCAATATGCAGGTGGATTACGAAATACCCGAAAGCGAAGTTGGTATATTTAAAATTTATGATGTTATTGGAAGGAAATTATTAAGCTATTCTTTAAATGGCGGGAAGAACACATTTGCCATTTCAGGAAATACTCTTGACAAAGGAATTTATTTCTACCAGGCGACTGCAGGAAATAAGCGGATAGGAATGGATAAGATTGTGGTGATAAAGTAACACAAGAGGAAATTTTGCAAAAATTGCCGTATTTATTTCCCTTGAACTGGAAGTATTTTTCTTTTTAGAAAAAAGAAAAACAATAAACCTATTAAACAACCTGCAACGTCAGCAATAAAATCAAAAAAGCCTGATGTTCTTTCTATAAAAACAACTTCCTGAAGAATTTCAGTCAGACCACCATATATTACACCTGTGAGTAAAGATAATAACAGAAATTTCTGATGAAGTATATTAAAACGATTTTGCTTTGCAAACCCATATGCAAGAAGAAATACAAAAACCAGGAATAAAAAAATATGAACGATTTTGTCAAAATAAGGTATATTTAAAAAAGAAATATCAGGTAAATCATTATTCGGTAAGCCTAATAAAATCAGGATGATCAAACTCCAAACAATTCCAGGAAGGTTATATCGAAGGAACATTAGAGCAAGAAATTATACTGTGTGTGGTATAAATTTGTACATTTTGGTTTTAGGTATAAGGGAATAAGGTATATGGTATAACATATTCTTCCATATACCTTTATACCTTATAACTCTTTACCTTGGTACCCCGCAGCCCTGCTGCTGAAATTGGGTACATGGCTTGCCTTGGGGTTCATACCCGTGATTGAAGAATTTCCGGCAGAATAATATATTAATGAACTACCAATTCCTTGTATTTTTCAGGAGATAGGAGTTCATTGATTTCTTCAGGATTCGTAATCTTGATTTTAATCACCCATCCTTCTCCATAAGGATCTTTGTTAACCAATTCCGGCTTGGATTCTAATGCAGTGTTAAACTCTATGATTTCACCTGTTACAGGCATAAACATATCAGAAACGGTTTTTACTGCCTCGATTGTTCCGAAAACTTCTTCTTTTGAAATGGTTTCGCTTACAGTTTCTACTTCAATAAAAACAATGTCGCCTAATTCTCCCTGGGCAAAATCGGAAATGCCGACATATCCTTCATTGCCTTCTACTCTGAGCCACTCATGATCTTTCGTGTACTTTAAATTTTCAGGTATTTTCATTTCATTAACAGTTTAATTATTGTTACTATTTAGGTATAAAGGTATAGGTTATAAAGGTATAGGGGTGGTGAAAGTTATAGGTCTTTTCCCTTCGCGGCGGATTCCCTTATACCTTATACCTCTATTTCCCTATACCTAAATAATTGCTAATTATTTATCAAAATTACATTTTTTTAAAATTCCAACAAACATTTTATACTTTGCACGGGATAAATTTGTGCATTTGAACAATATGGTATAGAGGTATAAGGTATAGGGGAATATATGGGACGGACCTACTTATACCCTTTACCTTTATACCTTTTTTTAGTAAATAAAATGCACGGTTTTATCCCTTTTCATGTATAGATTTATGATTTTAGATTTGACTAATGACTAATGACCATTGACTATTGACGAAAGAATTACTGCGCCAAAGTGAATCTCAGGCTAAAGCCTGCATTGGTATTGGAATTAGGAAACTGCGAAGAAACAAATGGGTTCGTAATGATTTTATCAAAGAAGAATTTTACCGTGAATTTGTCGTTGATCAGGTAGTCGGCAGAAGTGTTGATAGAAATGATCCGTTGACCGGTTGATATCTGATCTACATTTTCAATAAGTTTTCTGAGGATCGTTTTATTGGTTTTCATTGAAATATCTGATTTGATATTTAAATCACTTTTTAACTTTTTTGTTTTGCCGCCACCTAATCCTTTAACATTAATAACTACATTCTTGATGCGATATCCTAGTCCGATAATAAATTCGCTGCTGGAAATTTCAGTAAGCTGGTTATTTGCAAAACTTAATGATAGGTTACGGCTTTTCTTGATCCCAAAATTCGACAACAAGCTGTTGTTCCATGTCATATCAATATTAATCAGAGGGCTGAACTGTTCGGAAATAGTGATTTGCGAAATTGCTCTGCGCGGAATGAAATTTTCACTGAGTTCATCTCTCACAGCGGTAAACCCATCACCATCTTTGTCGTTGAATAATATATTAGTTGTGTATGCTCCAACGCTGTATGATGATTTATAGGAATGCCCAAGAGAAACGGTTTTCAGGTATTTCTTTACAAAAGCAAGTTTTGTAAGACCATTATACGTGATCCTCCAGTTTGGCATAGGCAGATCTCTCAGTGAGAATTTTTCAGAGAATGCATGCAGCGAAACTTTTTTAGGATCTTTACCTGTATAAGCCGCCAGGAAAGCCGGTATCAGCACATCCTGCGAAGTAGGTCCGTATCCGCTCGGGAAATACTTGCCGGTAATAGAATCCCGAACATACGTCCCATCCCAGTTCCGCCAGTTCTGCTGTGCAAGACGTAAGGCGATATCAAGCCTGTAAGCTTTGAAATTTTCAAAGTTTTGATTGGAATAAGTGGTCTTATTATCTTTAACAAAGGATGTGTTCCACGAAAGGAAAGAAACGCTGTATGCTCCGGTTTCCATGGGGTTGTAAGAACAAAAACGGGCAGAATCAGGATTATATTTATAATATTCGCTGTTGTTTCTGGAGAATGTGCGCGTTGCAGTAATTTCAATCAGGAATTTATTAACAGGTTCTATTGTAACGCGTGCAGTGAAATTCTCAGTAAACTTAGTGGCGAAAGCTGTGTTTAGCATCGAATCCTGAGATATCCAACCATTTTCTCCTGCTGTTTGCCTTATATCGTGCTGGTCCCCAAAAACAAAAGCAGTTCCCGGAGCAGGTCCTTTATATCCCGGAGCGTGTATATTTGGGCTCCAGTCCTGTCCGAGCATCACGGGACTTGGTTTAAACCCCGGCATAAATGTACCATTGCCCTGAGAATAAGTGAAAGAAACATTTTTTATTCCCATAAGGAATTTTACTGCATTTTCGGTTATAACTTTGAGGTAGTCCACTTTTATTATTGAGTCAGTTTCAGTTGTATCTGTTGCAATTTTCTGTTTTTTATTTTTTACCGCGGTAGTGGCAGCAGTTTTTTGCTGATTCAGTTTTTTAAGATAACCTACCTTGTTATATAAATTGATAAGGTTGAAACTTCCATTCAACTGTTTGGTATTGGAGTTTTCAATAGTATTTCCTAATACCGTTGTTGAAAGCGGCGCTGCGTCCCATGTATATCCGCCGGTATATTTGGCTGAAGCCGTTACCCAATTAAACCATGAAATTTTGTTAATAGGAATAGTGTAATTAACATTTAAGGTTTGGTCATAATTGGTCACTCTTCCAAGGTTTTTAATGTTATATATAATTGAATCACGCTTCCAGCCGTAATCCGGATCTGATTTGTCAATAAGGCCGGGCGGTTCATCAATTCTTGCATTTGTAGTTGCTGTAAAATCAAGTTTTAAGTTTTGGGTAATGTCAAACTTAATCCCATAATCCCTTCTCCATGTAAAGGTTTTGGGATAATTTGTCTGTGTAATAAGATCCGCATTGCTTTTGTTCCTAAGCTTATACTCAGCATAAGTCCTGTCCATATCCGTCCGGAATGTAAGGGTTTTTGGCATCAGATAGAAATTGAAATCTTTCACTAATTTTAAAGGTCCATACGATAAGAATTTAACTTTTGAAAGGGGAATAAAATTTTTTGGCATATTGGTGAAATTATATCCAATAGAACCTTTATATGTTTTTTTCAGGTCGTATTCCACATCAATGTTTCTATGATATTGCTCTGTGAAAGAATAAGTGAAATCAAGGTTTTCCACATCATATATATGTGATTTGGAAGATGTGCCTGTTTTGTCTTTTTTAACATTTACAAAGTTGATACTTTTCCGCATGGTATAATCCTGAGCAAGACTTTTCACGGAGTCGCGTTCATTCTTGTCAATATAACTATCCAGGTCTTCCCGGAACAAAATATCCGGGTTTAAAGGATTATATTGAGGATTGCTGATGATTTTAGAATAATCAAAGTGCATGGGAATTTTGATGCCGGTCTTTTCTGGCAGGAACTTGCCTAATTCAAGGCTGGTAGCAACATCATATTGCATGTCTGTTGATTTCTGCCGTTCGTTTACTTTCTTTTCAATGTTTCCGAATCCAGGAGTGCTGATTTTTCCGGCAAGGGTAACTGTTCCAAGGTCTGCAAGAGCAGCATTAATGGTGGAAGTTGCAGCCCAGCCTCCTTTTTCGTTAAAATCTGTAAGACGCAATTCATTCACCCATATTTCAGCACATTTGGGAAGACCATCATCTGATGGATTACTTGCCGGTTTCTTTGGATTGCGGATTCCAATCATTATTAATTTCACAGCACTCAGTGTCGGCATACCCACAACAGTTACCTTATGTCCGTGATCGTAAATGATATATGGAGTGGATAATGTTACGCCTGACCCCGGAGTTCTCATTTGAACATTTCTGTCCATCTTGGCATTCTGAAGCAAACTCATCACAATATCAAATGCATTGGAATCAGGCCAGATCAAGGTAGCATCATCTTCATACCAGGGAGTTGGTGTAAGCTGTATTTCGTATTCATAATAATTATTGGTGAAATCAGTCCCAAGTCGTAAAAAAATTGTAAGATCACCTTTGTTGAGCGCTTCTGTTGATGTGCCGGCCTCAGCATGAACAAACATCTTCAGGTGCTTGAATTCCCGCATGTCGAAATCGCAGGTTTTATAACAAGAGCGAGCATCACCATCCATCAGGTTGCAAACCTTAAGTGAAAGTGATTGCTCATTCATCTTCTGCAAATTGGTGGTTCCGAGATTGATCTCTCTTTCAATCCCTGGAGGAATTACATAAGGTATCGGGCTCCTTTTTCCGTTTTCTTCAATATTAACAACAGAAATATCAAAGCTTGTATTGTTTACATTATCGTCAGGAATGTATTCACCGGGGGAAAGCATTGAAAAATTGTATTTTCTCCATTCGCCTCTTACAAGCTCCAGTGTCGCAAAACGCAACACGGCATTTTCTGTAAAGCCTTTCATGAACATACGCATGAAGCGGATGGATTTAAAATCCTGAATGGTTCCAACCACCTGGTCAGGACTGTGAATGGGAATTTTGAACTGGTACCATGTCACATTAGCTGTGCCTCCATTGGCAAGAGGAGCAGGAGACGAAATACTATCAGTAATATAATTCTCCCCAACCTTCATTTTATCAGGCCTCAATTGTACTTTGTACTGAAAATATCTTTCCGATTCGTTTAAGGTATTATCTCTGTTGATATCTTCTGCATTTGGAATAGTGGTTGCCTGATGAGGATAATTTTCACCTGATGGGTTTTGTGCATCGGCTGGAGAGTTGCCTTCCATACCATTATAGTATTTGTACCTGTCTAAGATACTTAACTGTGCATTGTCATAATCTCCACCTCTGAAATAGTGGTAGTCATCTGAAGACGGATCGGCTAAGGCATCTAAATATGCTTGTGACGCAGAACCATAAAGGGTTTCAAGTTTATGAATATATGCTGTGTCAAAAAAGTTTGTTTCATCATTATTCCCGGGAATACCATATTTACTTTGTAATCCATCCAGCCCAACATCCTGATATTGCCGTGCATCAGGATTATTGTCAAATGCGTTAACAATAGCCTGAACTGTTGGCACTCTACCCCAAATAGTAGTATCTACATTTGTAACTGTTGCCGATGTGGGTAAACCGTTTTCATAACTTTTTCTTGAGTCACTAAGTATATCTTCCGAAATATCTCCCAGGTTAAAATAAAGGTCGCCGCCATACTGAATACCGTTTCCTGAGCCATCAGGATCAATAAATGGGTCCATCATCCAGAATTCGATGTACTCCATGTTTGTAGATTCGAAATCAGTGGTTTCGATCTTGCGCATGATACCTCCCCAACTTTTTTCAGGGTTATTTTTATTCAATAGACCATCTGAACTTACACCGTTAACATTATAATTATACTGTCCTCTTTCTTTTGGATAAAAAGTAAGATTTAATACTGCAATATTTGTGGGCTGCCCATTCGCGGTTTCTTTATTTGGAAATACTTCAGCTTCATAAACAGTTCTGACG
>Ga0265292_1002243_pt1 | contig 13895 bp, 11 predicted proteins | sample Munlanlewell296A_FD_189080 | JGI IMG/M metagenome (GOLD analysis project Ga0265292, IMG submission 189080) | Leachate microbial communities from a municipal landfill in Southern Ontario, Canada - Leachate well 296A | ecosystem: Engineered > Solid waste > Landfill > Unclassified | place: Canada...
CCCGGGGCAGATTGTATTACCCGACACCTTAAGCACAGGAACCTATACAATCAGGGCATATACCGGCTGGATGAAAAATTTTCTCCCTTATAATTGCTATATGAAGAATATTAAGGTTTACAATTCATTTAGCACTAAAGCATTTAAGGGAAAGCTAAGTTCAGGCAATATCCAGGATGGAGAAACCGGTACTGAAATCAACCGGGGAACAAATGAAGCAGGACTGACCCTGAAAGTAAATAATCTTAAACCGGATACTTTAGAGATATTTGTTAATGCTGATGAAAATTACCGCTCTGAGAACAGTAATCTTTTTTACCTGTTTATTCAGACTCATGGGAATATTAACCATGTAAGTACTGAAAAGATAGCAGAGAAAAATACAAAAATCAATATCCCTAAAACATTGCTGACAGCTGGGATTAATCAGATAACTCTTTTTGATTCAAAGGGACAGCCGGTTTGTGAAAGGTTCATTTATACACCTGTTAAGGAAAAACAATTTATGACTCTTCATTCGATCGACAGCTGTAATATCAGAAGTAAAATATCTCTCGAAATTGACCTTGGGAATGAATTATCGACATCATTGAATACCGCAAACCTAAGTATATCTGTTGTTTCCGAAATAAGTGATCCGGAGATAGTGGACATGAATGATTATCAGATTTTTGGTTCAGAGTTTGGATTAATACCGTGGAGAACCTTAAAAGACAGAAGAATAAGTGAGCTTCCTCCCGAAGTCATGGATAGTCTTCTTTTAACTGTTAAGAGTAACTGGATTAATTGGAGAACGATATTATCCGATGATATGCCTGTTTTTAAATATCAGGTAGAAAAGGAGAACCATTACCTTTTTGGAAAACTTCTGACACGGGAACAGAAAGCAGCAGATCCCGATGAGTTTCTTTTGCTATCTACCCCGGGAAAAGAGGCTGTTTTCCAATATGCCAGAACCGATTATGAAGGAAATTTTAACTTCAATATTCATATCGATGAAGGGCTAAAAGATTTAATAATCCAGCCTGATAAAGTCACTAAAAACAACAAGATTATTATTGAATCATCATTTTCGGATCAATATCTTCAGTCTGAGATATTGATCGATTCAACCAACAAACCGATACCTCATTATATTTCAAAGTGGAGTGTTAACTTTCAGGTGATGAAAATTTATGGATCTTCTTCCATTGGAGACCCTGTAACTCCCGTTATTCCTCAACTAAAGCCAAAAAGATTCTATGGTAAGCCTGATGTCGAACTGATTATGGCAGATTACATTAAACTGCCTGTAATGCAGGAGGTCTTTTTTGAACTTATACCGGGTGTATTCTTAAAGAATAAAAAGTCTGTTTATGAGATTTTAATAGCTGATCCTGTTGATAATAAAACTTATGAAGTAGCCCCGGGCTTACTGATCGATGGGGTTATTATTAATGATCCATCAATTATTGCTAATCTTGATCCTGAAATTGTTGAAAAAATTGATGTTGTGAAGAAAAAATATTTTGTTGGTGATTACTTATTCTTTGGTATAGTAAATGTAATTACAAAGTCTGGTGATTTTGGTTGTGTTACACTTCCTGGCTATGCAACCAGACTACCTTATAGAGTTATTGATCCGGTAGTATCATTTTTATCACCTGATTATTCATCAACAGAAATGAAGAATAGCCGGATTCCGGATTTCAGAAATACACTCTATTGGAATTCATCTATTAAGCCAGACAAAGATGGGAAGGCAAGAATTGAGTTCTGGACTTCTGATATTACTTCTGATTATGAGATTAATATACAGGGTATTACATCAGAAGGCAAAACAATATCACTTAAGAAAATCATTAAGGTAGAATAGAAATACTGCAAAAAAACGATCACGTTACCTTCAGCGAAGCAGTTAATAAACCTCTTCATTAAGAATACAGAAGCCTCTGGAAACTTTAAAGACTATAAAAATGAAGCAAAACAGAAGAGAATTCATTTCAACTATGGCAGTTGCAGGAGCTGCCATCCCGTTTACATCAACTCTCGGAACATACTTGCCAGAATCTGCGGAAACTAAATTTCCTGTCAGAATGTTTTCAAAGCCGCTCGATAGTTATGAGTTTGGCTTTATGTGCGAATGCATTGCTAAATCCGGTATCGGGGGGATTGATCTGACTGTGCGTCCCGGTGGAAAAGTGGAGCCTGCAGCTGTTGAAACAGCATTTCCAAAACTTGTTGAAGAGGCAAAGAAATACAACCTGGCAATCGATATAATGGTGAGCGGAATAGTTTCAGCAACTGATCCTGATACCGAAAGGGTATTGAAAACAGCAGCAGCTTTGGGAGTAAAACACTACAGGTTAGGCTGGTTCGAATATGATAATAATATTGGTATATGGGAGTCACTCCAGAAATCCAGAGCCACTTTAAAAGAGATAGTTGAACTTAACCGGAAATATAAAATACATGGTGGTTACCAGAACCATGCCGGGGCCAGGGTAGGAGGGCCAGTATGGGATTTGCATGAACTTCTACGTGATCTTCCTCTTGAATTTGCAGGAAGTCAATATGATGTGCGGCATGCAATGGTGGAAGGTACCAATACGTGGATCCTTGGTATGCGCCTTATTGCCGGCCATATACGGACCCTGGCTATAAAAGATTTTACCTGGAAAACAGTAAATGGAAAACCTCAGGCCGTTACAGTTCCACTGGGAGAAGGAATGGTTGACTGGGATCTCTTTTTCAAAACAGTGAAAGAACTCAATATTTCCGGTCCTATCACCTTACATGTTGAATATCCATTGCTCGAAAAAGGGGAAGAGAAACTGCCTCTCATACATCAACAGGAAATAATCGTCAGTAAGCTTAAAAAGGACATGGATTTTCTTAATACTTATCTGAAAAATTTTCCCCTGACGGGAACCTAAGACAATTTCTTAGACAACTAACCATACCAGAAAAAGCAAAATTACTTAACCGAGACAACCCCTATCCATCTACCGGGATGGGTTACCTAGACAAATTACTTATGACGAGACACCACCTGGCCATCTACCGGGACTAGTTCTTCAGCAATGGGCTCAGTACTTGTCCAATCAGGTTTGAATAAGAATAAAAAATACCATTAGACAGACTTCCCTATGACTAAACAAGAGATAAAAGAAAAGGAAGAAAAACTTATTGAACTGACGCGAACATTTTGTGATCAGAAATTAGATGATGATTACAAGAATCTGTGTGAAAAGCTGATAAAAAAACTATCGAAAAAACGTGACGTCCCGTTTCAAAGAGGTAAAATTGAGATTTGGGCTGCTGCTGTCGTATATGCGATAGGTTCAATAAATTTCTTATTCGACAGAGCATTTGAGCCATATATGACAGCGGAACAAATTAGTAAATATTTTGGCTTGAAAAGTACGACAGTTACCAATAAAGCCCGGGAAATTAAGAGGATTTTTAACCTGTGGCATTATAATCCTGAATTTTCTACACAAAGAATGACAGAAAACAATCCGTTTAATAACCTTGTAATGGTAGATGGATTGATTGTTCCTCTGGACACCTTACCAAATTATCTCATTTTAACGGATTATTAATAATGTATCTCCTGATACGGTTCAATTCCCTGTCAGAACGTATTATATGATCGTAAAACCGGGGTTGCCATGAAAATCCGGGTTCCATCGTATGCAAATTTTTGGTAACTGCTGATTTATACGATCGTACAATTGACGATAATGATCCGGATTTTGGTGAAATGAATGACATGAATTCATTTTTGACGGGTTGGTTTTGTTGGGACGTTACATTGGTTTGTTGTAGGGACATTGCATTGGTTTGTTGTAGGGACGTTGCATTGGTTTGTTGTAGGGACGTTGCATTGGTTTGTTGTAGGGACGTTGCATGCAACGTCCCTACAACGATTGCCGGTTTGATAATAATAATTCCATGAATATGGTTTGGCATTACAACAAATTCATCCAAAATAACAATTGGGAAATGATATGGGATTTCGAACCATTTTTGAAATGCGATTTTGCCTGGTTCGGATAAAACCATTTGACGATCAATGATTTTACCAAAATAACATTCATGTTTTATGGTACATATTGTAATGAAATAAACCCCGGATTTTGAATAACCATATCCGGGTAACCGTGATGATTCGTTACGAAACCTGTTTCTGAAAAGCGAGCACATAAATATTTAATGCAGCGGCAGGAACAATTTACGATTTTTTTCATTCCCGCCCCACGATTATGCAAATATCCGCAATTTTTTTCATTTCCGACCCTCTATTACCTTAACTACCTTAATATCCAGAGTCCCGTGTCAACTCACCATTTATAAGTACTTTTAACAATATCTATGGCAATGTTGATGTATAACACACTTTTGCACTTATTAGTTGAACTTAGGTTTTTAATAAGCAGAAGAATATCGGCAATAAAAATCAGCTCATTTTACGATAATTCCTAAAAATATATTATACTGTATAAGGGCTTCTCATTTCCCTGATAAATAATTTATTGGCTTCAGGGTCGCCAACTACTTCGCCCTTAACCGGATCCCAGGTTATTTTCCTGTTTGTGCGGATTGTTATATCACCCATGTGACTGATAGTGTCGGAAATAATTGCCTCATCAAGCGGGCAAAGTTCTTTGGATTTACCTTTAATAATGTCGAGAAATACTTTTCCCATTGTGTTGTTTTCGCTATTAATCGAGCCTCTTTCGTTTTTTGGGAAATTGTTTAGCTTCTGATTGATTTCAGGTATATTGGATTGCGCTGATGAGCGGCTTAGCGAAATCCATCCTTTCGTACCATAGAAAGTTGTACCATTGCCCTCCTTTATTTCCCGATGGTTTAGTACTCCGTTTTGTGCAACATCTTCGCTTACGAAATGTACTTCGAGTCCATTTTGATATTTACAGGTAACATCCCATGAAAGAATGTTATTATATAAGCCCCCGGCTGGCCAGAACTGTCCTGTCCCCTCGCAAGTATATACCCCGGCAACTTTATCTTTTAATATCCATACCAGAATATCCAGCGGATGGGCGCCCCAGCCTGCAAGAAAGCCGATACTGTAATCATAATTGAACCATGAACTATTATTGGTAACCCGGTCGGGACAATAAGGTCGCATCGGGGCAGGACCTGTCCATCTGTCAAAATCGAAATCCGGTGATACAGGTACCTCATTACATACCGGACTTTCTACAGGATTTTTGCCCGGAGCCCAGGCATCAACACGTTCGATATCCCCGATCAGGCCTTCCCTGATCATGTTATAACCAAGTTGCATATGTTCTATTGTGCGCTGCTGAGTACCGTAATGAAAACGGACATCGTTGTCAGCTAATTCTTTGCCAAGTTCCAGGTATTCCGGATAGCTTAATCCGAGAGGTTTTGCCAGCATAATGTGTTTGCCGGCGCGTGCTGCTTTAATGGCTGCAGGTACGTGCCAGTGATCGGGGGTAGTGATATGCACTGCATCTATATCCTTACGCTGAAGTATCTCTTCAAAATCGAGGTAAGGGATACATTTGGGCGAGGGATAATTGTTGTCTTTATAGAACTTGTTGATTACATTAGCCGCTTCTTCGCGACGGTCTTTAAAGACGTCACATACAGCAATATTCAAAGCTCCTCTCAATGGCAAAAGGTAATTCATCAATTCCGATCTTCCTCTGGAGCCTACTCCGATATGAGCGATCGTAATCCTGTCGTTTGCCCCTTTCCGGTTTGAGCACGATGGTAATATTGTTGGCAGTAAGGCGGCCCCGATTACCCCTTTTACCGAATTCTGAACAAAATCCCTGCGGGAAATATTCCGTTTATTTTTATCTTTTTTATCCATTGCAGTATTTTATTAAATTGGTTTTTAATTGTGTTGAGATAAGTTATTCAAATATTCATCATATTTAGCCTGTATTTCTTCTTTTCCGGTTTTGCCTGGTAATATCCAAACTCTGTATTTCAGATGAAGTGCTTCGCTTTTTATTAATACAATCTTACCGTCAAATAAAACAGCAGGGCTATAATAAAAAAACGGTATTTCCGGATTATTGATCACATACCAGCTGGTTGTTGGAGTTGTAAATTTCAGATTTTGTAAAATGCATATCCCTGCTATTTCTCCGGTTAAGGTATTGAAACCCATGTACAGCCAACTGTTTTTTTGGTAGTTTTCGCTCTCAATTGGAACAATGATTTCGGGTGAAGTGCAATCCTGATTAAACCGGATGGATAAGCCTGCATAACCGCCCCATGACTTACCTTCTGGTTCGCCTTCAATGGGTGTACGGTCTAGAACTACTTCATCAATCAAAGGATTGAAAATGTTTTCATGATCAATGAAATAACTCCCATCGCTGAAGGGCGGCGAAATACGGATATTTCTTTTTTCGGTCATAACCGCATCGCCATCTGCCGGGTGATATTGCAACTCCATCCGGATAACGGCAGAAAAATCAGGATTCTTAAGGATGTCAATTTTTTGTAATTCGGTTATCCCTGCCGATTTGTAGCCCGTTTTTTCAGATTTGAAATCATTCAGATATTCCCAGTAATTTACCCCATTGATAAATTTCCACGAAAACCATAATCCAAGGTGCCAGGGATGATCAGGAGGGCTAGGGCAGGTAAGCGTTGAATTCTTTACCGTAACAGGATGGAAATAGGGCTTGTGAAAACGGTTATTGAAATTATATTGCCATAATATATCCGAATTGTTCATTAAACTTAAAGTTGTATCGGATTGTTTCCACATGAAATTATTGCCTCCGGATGTTATTCTTTCTCTTAAGCCGGTCGGAGGTTCGATTGTAACTTTCCGATGGGCAGTCCATTGTGTAGCTCTCAGGAGCATTGTTTGTAAACCCGTATTTAAAAGTGCTCTCTCATTATGTCCAAGTATCGTAAAGAAACTGCGTCCTTTCCCGAAATGGTTCACAAATACGGCTGGCTCACTGATCAAATGGCCATCAGTTTCGTCGGTTGCTGAAACAGAAGCAAGCGCTTCGGCACCCGGATAGATGTCTGCTTTTTCCCAGATTTCATCAACTATATAAAAATCTCTAAGTCCTTTTGTTATGGAATGTGTCTGGTTAAATCCATATATCTTCCCTTTCGTCTGTTTTCCATGATTTGTTTCTTTTCCCCATCTGCCAATCCCCATCTGATGATATTCATTCCAACTGTAAAATGAAGAAGCGCCGGCATGAATAAATACAACTCCACCTTCCTCTTTAACATACCTCAGAAAATCATTTTCCCGTTCCTTTGTCATGCGAAAGTCATTATCGGGCCAGGAATTCCAGTTGCTTACTACAACATCGTATTTTATTAATTCGTTGTAAGTCAGGGTATCGGGCATTTCCGTTACGTTTATTGTGAATAGTCTGGAATCATTATAAATCTTTATGAGTAAGGGAGTCGTTTTTTGCCACTCATGGTTGTTCTTCCCGCTGAGGATTAAAACTTTAATCAAACCGTCTTTTTTGCGATTCACACAACCGCAGATTATTGCGAAAACGAATGAAACAAGAATAATCCGTCGGATAAAAATGTTATTCCCATTCATAATGTATTCTTTTCAAAAGGGTTTTAAAATTTATAATAATTTGGAAAGATGCTCAAAACTTCGGATAGCTTGGTCTATGGTTCCGCATTCTACTGAAAAAACGATATTCTTTCCGGCCGATTTAACAATGTTGATAACACGTTTCCAGTCAACTACACCGTCTCCGCAGGCGCATCCAACCGGAGTCCCGGTAACTTTTCCACGTTCAGCATCACTTTGTGCCATACTGATATCTTTTGCATGTAAATGCACTAAGCGGTATTTAACCCTTTCGAGCCATTCATAGACATCAGAGCCGCCAGCCAGGTAACTGTTACCTGTATCAAAATTTATCCCGATAGCAGGAGATTTTACTAAATTATAAATACTATCCAGCCCTTCGGGTGTTTTGCTATATTGTTGATGCGGTTCAATGCCAATAACCACCTTGTGACGTTCTGCAACTCTGGCTGCTTCGGTCAATGTGTATTTCATCAGGCAGTAGTCCATTTCTTTGGTCGTCCATTCTGGTTTAGGACCTTCATCTGTATTAACCACAGTTACACCCATCTCAGCAGCAAAGCGAATGGCCTGTTTTAAATATTCCACACTAATTTCAGGCTTACACAAAGGCGTATGAGATGAAAAACCTGATATTTTTACTTTGTTTGCATCACATATTTCTTTGACCCAAAGCGGGTCATTATACATAGAAACAGAATGAAAATATTCTGCTTCGCTAAGCAATTCCCTGCCGAGATGAACCATTGGCTCACAATATTCATAACCGATTTCAGCTGCCTTTTTCACACCGTTTACAAATGACATATCGTGGGAGCGCACAAATTCCATGTTAATTCCTAATTTAATCATGCTATTTTGTTTTTTAGATTTAAACGACAAAATCGCCGGAGCAATCATTAGCCCGGTCGTGCCAACTGTTACATTTGAAAGAAATTTTCTTCTGGTTAATTTTTCTGCTTTCATTATTTCATTACTTTTTTCTGAATTTTTGAAATAAAACTTTCACCAATTCACGAGCTGCGGGCTACCAGTCACTCATAAACACCGTTAAGTGAGTATCGCCTTACAATATTCAACACATTTTTTGACCTCTGCCACTGCATCTGAACCTTCAGGAACAGGATATTCCAACTCAATATCGACATTGATCGGCCATTTATTCTTTTTAATAAGCAGAAGACTATCGGCTATTGGTGTTTCTCCCTTTCCAAATGACATATTTGTATTGGCAGGATTGCCTTTTGGTCCGGTCTTATCTTTAATGTGAATACTTACAATACGATCGTGCAGCCTCTCAATAATTCCATTTGGATGCAAACCGGTAGCACCAAAATAGTGTCCAACATCAAAATTAAGCATGTTAGCCGGGGAATACTCCAAGAACTTGTCAAAGGTCCAGCCGGGCTCGCCCGGTTGAAGGTGCTGATGAAGAATGGCATACATACCATGCTTCTGGGCGAATGGCCCGAGACGCTTAGCTGCATTGTCACCTATTTCATTGCATACCCCTTTGGCTCCCAATGCCTTAGCTGCATTAAAAGAATAGTCTATCTCTTCGTCTGACCAATTCTCGGGTGAAAATTTTGCAATGTGTATAGTCACACCAGCATCATTGTACATCTTACGGAGATCTTCAAACTTCTTCATTGGTACAGAAATGCGCCATTTTCGTTGTGCTTCTGTTACTTCTTTGGCAGCTTTATTAAGCGCCTCTTTTTCCGCAGTTGACAAAACGACCCCGCGTGCCGGTCTTGCAGGACCCTGAGGAAGACCTGCATATTTTTCGGCAACATCGCCCATCAGCTCAATCGAACTGATACCTCCCTGGAGACAGTATTGAAGGATTTCTTCTGCACTGCCAGGCATGCTGCGCCAGCTATATGTGATAGCTCCAACCTGAACGCCGCCGAATTTAGAATTTGGTTTACTTCCCTTTTGAAACCGCGGCTCACTCCCGTAACTATAATTCATGGGAATTACTGAAAATGCTGCCGCTGCGGCCGTAAGTCCCAAAAACTTACGACGCGATACCTGACTCTTTGACTGGTTATTATTTTCCATCGTCTTGTTTCCTTTCCATTATTTCTATTTATTTCCATTTATTTCTTAATTAGATTTTAACCCAGATATTTCCTTCTTTATTTGAATCAACAACTGAATGAATGAACTTCATTCCTCTTACACCGTCATGAACAGTCGGGAATTCCCCTGGAGTAAATTTCTCACCTCTTATAGATTTAGCTGTACCTTTATAAATGTTTGCCAGAGCTTCATAGAAACCTTCAGGATGACCCGCCGGCATTGTATGGCTGGCCTCAGCAAGCTGATCATTGAATCCATGAGCAGGCTTATATATTTTAGTTGGTTCGGAGTCGCTTAACATATAGAGATAATTTGGGTTCTCTTGTGCCCACTTAAGGCTGGCTTTTGATCCGTAAACCGCAATCGTAAGGTTGTTTTCTTCCCCACCGCAAACCTGGCTTGCCCGGATAACTCCTTTCAGATTTTTACTGAAACGCAATAAGACAGTTCCGTCAAGATCAAGTTGGATACCCTCTTTAACAGGATTAAGATCAGAAAGTACCTCTTTCACCTCCAGGCCTGTAGTGTATTCTATAAGGTTAAAAGCATGCACTCCGATATCACCCATACAACTGCTGGCTCCTGCATGTTTAGGATCAAGTCTCCATACACCTGTTATCCTGCTACCAGTTCCATGAATGATCGAATTGATCCAGCCCTGATAATATTGTGCATCAATACGTTGTATAGTACCAAGAACTCCTTTACCAATCATATCCCTCATCTGGCGGATCATGGGATATCCGGTGTAAGTGTGAGTTAATGCAAAAGTCAGCTTATTTTTTGTAACCAGTTTTTCCAGTTCTACAGCTTCCTTTACAGTCATGGTCATAGGTTTTTCGCAAACCAGATGAAAACCATTGCTGAGAAGACTTTTGGCAAAAGAATAATGGAGTGCATTCGGTGTGACTATGGTCACAACTTCCATCCGGTTATCTGCAGGCAGGGCTGACTCTGCTTTAATAAGTGTATCAACACTTTTATAGCAGCGGTCGGGATTGATGCCTTCTATTTTTGCGAACTGTTTGCTCTTTTCAAAATCGACATCAAAAACACCACCCACAAGCTCAAAATCATTACATATTCTTGAAGCACGGCGGTGAGCATCACCTATGAATGCCCCAATGCCCCCGCCAATCATTCCCATTCTTATCTTCTTCATATTTTTTTGTTATATTTACTAAGTGCTCTTAATAATATTATATTCAGTTAATTACAACCTTTTTTCGCCGCTTGCCCCCTCTTTTTCAACCCCCCAACCCCCAAAATGGGGGGCTTTGAAATCCATGTTCTTTTAACCCCCCTTTAGGGGGGGATAGGGGGTAAACTTTTTTAAACATGTTTTCTTTTCCATATATGCAGGAAAGTGAAGAACAGAATCAAAACAGCCGGTACGAATGCAACAAATCTTAATGTGTGAGCACCACCTGTTAACTGAACCTGTGCCCAGGTTGCAGCCTCCTGTGTTCCGGCCACTGCTGCTTTCAGAACTTCAACAGTTTGTCCTGCAGGGATAGCTGCAACTGTCTGTGCATCAAAAATTGCTCCAAGAACGGGTTGTGCTATTGCTCCACCAAGGAAGCCGATACCTCCCATAATTGCCAGACCTAAAGCACCGCTCTGAGGTACATTCTCAGATACAAATCCTAACATGGAGGGCCAGAAAAATGCTACACCCAATGCAAAAATGCCTGCTGATGCAAAAACCATTGCTCCGCTGGTATAACCCATCAGTATGCATCCGACAAAAGCCAGAACAGAAGAGGTGAGCAATACAACGGTTGATTTAAGATTATGTATCAGTGTTCCTCCAAACTGGCGCGCAAGGGCCATGATACCTGATATCCATACTAACAGAAGTATAGGATTACTTGAAACGTTTGCCAGTAATGCAGCAATCCACTGATTTGTACCCAGTTCAGTTCCTGCGGTAAGGATCATGCAGAAAGCCATGAAAAGGAAAAGAGGACTGACACATGCTTTTAACATGTCTTTATACGAAAAACCTGAAACAACACGCTCTGTCTGCGGAAACTCCTTATTAAGAAACATATAACCATATGCAAAAGTCGGAATCAGCATTATGCCCATTGCGTAGCGCCAGTCGATCAGACCAAACTTATTAAACAGAAACACAGCCAGACCTCCGATGACTATACCTGTTGGGAACCAGGCATGAAAGCGGTTAAGGCGCCGCGTTTTCTGGTCTGTGTACATGCTTGTTATCAATGGATTACAAGCAGCCTCCACACTACCGTTAGCTACACCGATCAACAATGTGGAGATAAATAATGACCAGAAACCGGTTGCAATAATAGTCAGAACTATTCCGGCTACATGGCAGAAGAAAGCAATCGAGATTATTCTTCCTATACCAATAATATCTACCAGTGGTCCGCCAAAAATCATTGCCAGGGTAAAGCCCCAGAAGGCGGTGCCAATAATCCATCCCACTTCGGTATGGGTCAGGCTGAATTCTCTTGCCCATGCTTCCACAAAGGAACCTCTGGTGGCAAAGGCCAGTGCTGTAACAACTAATGCAACACAGCTTGCATTGAATAATTGGGTTTTCTTAATAGTATCCATTTTGAGGTTGTTAGGTAAGAGTTAGTTTTAAAAGGTTTTTGTTGCTTTGTACTACGATTTACTTTTTTTCAAAAGCTGCATCAAATGCTATGTTGGATGATGGAAAGTCAACTTTGCGGACAAATTCACATGCCTCTTTTGCTCCGGATTCCCTGTCCATTCCACTGTCTTCCCACTCAACCGACAAAGGACCTTTGTAATTGATGCGATTAAGTGCTCTGATGATCTCTTCAAAATTGATATCACCATGGCCAAGGCTCCTGAAATCCCAGAAACGTCCGCGTGTTCCAAAATCAGTATGCCCACCGAAAACACCTGCCTCAACCGGTACTTTTGACCATCCTACATCTTTCATGTGTACATGGAAAATCTTTTCAGCGAAGGTGTGTATAAACTCTACATAATCAACTCCCTGGTAACCAAAGTGAGAAGGATCGAAGTTGAAACCAAAATTGGGATGGTTGTTAATTGCCTTCAGTGTTCTGCGTGCCGATGCAATATCGAATGCTATCTCGGTAGGGTGTGCTTCGAGGGCGAAGAGGATACCCAGTTCATGGTATTTGTCAAGAATAGGGGTCCAGCGTGCAGCAAAGTCTGCATAACCTTCTTCAATCATAGCCGGAGTAACAGGCGGAAAAGAGTAAATAAGATGCCATATAGGACTTCCTGTGAATCCGTTAACAGTATTAACTCCGAGCCTTTTAGCCGCTTCAGCAGTACTTATCATCTCATGTGCTGCCCGTTGACGAACACCTTCAGGGTCTCCATCTCCCCATACATACGCTGGCAGAATACTTTTATGTCTCTGGTCGATACGATCAGTAACAGCTTGCCCAACAAGATGGTTAGAGACAGCAAATACTTTAAGCCCGTATCTGGTTAGAATTTCTCTCTTTTTGCGGCAATATGCTTCATCAGCTTTATTAACCTCAAAATGATCACCCCAACAAGCGAGTTCCAAGCCGTCAAAACCAAATGATTTGGCTTTCTGACAAACAGTTTCAAATGGCAAATCTGCCCATTGTCCTGTAAAAAGTGTAATTGGTCTACTCATGATTCAATATTTTAAAAAATTAATTTCGATAACTGTAATAACCAAATTCTATGACAAGTATATAAAACATTCTCCTAAAAAGCAATAATATTTTATACCGGGCTTTTCATCTACAGAACAGGTACTCTTCCCGGAGTCCATGGTGCCTTTATTGCATCAAGTTGCTTGTCAAGTCTCTGCAGATCATCTCCTGTTTTCTTAACCCTATTGAGAACAGGAGGAAACTCAGATTTCAGTACCTCGAGTTGATCTTTGGCTGTCTCCTTTTTCTTTTGGGCTATTCCAGGATTTATGCAGATTAAAAATCCAAGAAGAAATGCGATGAAAAGACCTTTTTTCATCCGGAAATAATTTGATTTAAAAAGGTCGGATGGAGCTCGCATGTCAAAATTTTCATGCAAGCCTTTGTTTCCTGAAAAACATGCTCGGTTCATAATAATATGGTTTAACAGATTAGGGTTTTTTGATTCATGCTAAGATAAGAAAATCCTTCTCATACAATCTTCAGGTTATACCGGAATTTGTTTACTTTGTTAGATATTCTACAACATATAAAAATGGCAGAAATTTCAGATATCTTACCGGATCGCAGGA